>Ga0310786_10000095_pt1 | contig 136984 bp, 100 predicted proteins | sample AusTroGonzalo_MG_FD_203881 | JGI IMG/M metagenome (GOLD analysis project Ga0310786, IMG submission 203881) | Bovine rumen microbial communities from tropical cattle in Woodstock, Queensland, Australia - Gonzalo_03 (v2) (version 2) | ecosystem: Host-associated > Mammals > Digestive system >...
TCAACGGAGGCGGAAGTGACACGTTACGGGTCCCACACGGAGAGCCGTATGCGGGAAAACTGCACGTACGGTTCGATGAGGGGGCGGGCGTACCCTACGGGGGAGTCCCGCTCTACTCTACACCCCGTGAAACCCTTGTAAATTGGGCCTTTGCGCGTTTTTGAGGGCTTGGCGGGGACAGCGAAGCCCTTTTGAGACGATGAATGGAAGCTCGCTCCTTCCGCGGAGGTAAGCCTGCAAGGAATTTGGTGGGTATGCTTTTTATAGCTGTTGACTAAATCATGATGATTTTCCAAGATTTAGTCAAAAGTATCTTGCAGTATTGACTAAATCCCGCATTTTTGGTATCATTTAGTCAAAACTTCCTTGGAGGAATGGAGCATGGTTGGTCGAAAAGATGAATGCAGAAGGCTGTTGGCGGCGAAAAACTCTGAATATTCGGAGTTTGTAGCCGTATATGGACGCCGTCGTGTAGGCAAGACATTTCTTGTTCGGGAGACTTTTGGTTATTCGTTCACATTCCAGCATTCTGGTGTGGCCAATGGGACATTGGCAGAGCAGTTGCACGAATTCCGCTCATCGGTAATTGAACAGGGGTATGAAGATTGTCCGCGACTTACAAGCTGGTTTGATGCATTTGACGCATTGAAGCACGTCATATCCCGCAGTTCAGAAGCGAAGAAAATAGTGTTTATAGATGAACTTCCATATATGGACGTGGTTGGGTCGCGTCTTATTCCGGCATTGGAGCATTTCTGGAACTCGTGGGCATCGGCACGGAAGGATGTGCTGCTGATCATTTGCGGCTCGGCAACTTCATGGGTTCTGAACAACGTGGTACACAACAGAGGCGGTCTTCACGGCAGGGTGACGGAGCGCATCAGACTTCAGCCTTTTACCCTTGCCGAATGCCGCGAATACGCCGTTTCCCTTGGGCTGTCGATGACCGACTATCAGATTGCCGAACTGTACATGGTATTGGGTGGTATTCCATATTACTGGAAATACCTCGACCGTTCGCTAAGTCCGGCGCAAAACATAGACGAATTGTTCTTCGCGGGTTCAGACAAGCTCGAAAACGAGTTTTATGAACTGTATTCGTCGTTGTTCAAGAAGAAGGATGCGTATATGCGGATTGTCTCGGTTCTCGGTTCCAGAAAGGCAGGAATGGTTCGTGACGAGATAGCCGCTGGCGCAAAGGTGTCGAATTCCGGTACTCTGACAAAGTATCTGCAGGAGCTGGAGCAGTGCGGCTTCATTCGCAAATACGTGTTGCCCGGCAGAAAGGTCAAGGGGGCAATATACCAGTTGATGGACAACTTTACCCTTTTTTATTTCAAGTTCATTGCAAACAATACGAGGCACGACAGGCATTTCTGGACGTCCTCCCTCGATTCGCCTTTCCATGTTGCGTGGGAGGGGTTGGCATTTGAGCGGTTGTGCCTATGGCATGTGGACCAGATAAAACGGGCTTTGCAGATAGGCGGGGTGTTGACCAATTCCTACGCATGGCGGCATGAGGCAGACTCGCCAGAAGACGAAGGTGCGCAGATCGACCTTCTTATTGACCGCAACGACGGCATCATCAACATCTGCGAAATGAAGTTCTGCGCCGATGAATATTCCATTACGGCCGAAGACGCGGCATCTATGCGACGGAAGAAGTCCGTTTTCAAGCGAGCGACGGCAACGCGCAAGGCGATACATGTCACATACGTGACAACATTCGGCTTGAAGCGCAACGCATACGCGAACGATGTGCAGTCGGAGGTCACGCTTGGCGACCTCTTCTGCGAGATGTAGGTTTTTGCCGTTGTCCCATTCCGCAGGCTTCTTGGGATGTAGCGGCTCATAGTGGGGACAGACCCCTCGAAAGCCTTGTAAATTGCGTCTTTGCGCATAGTCGAGAAACCTTTGGGGACACACCCCGCGACGGGCTTCTGGAGCCTATTGAGCATTACACCGACGCATTTCTCGCGCAGGTGGCGGACGAGGGCGTCAACGGACTGTGGATACCGGTGCGATTCCGCGAACTTGCGAAGACGCCGTACTATCCCGAGAATCCGCAGGCGGAACGGCGCGCGACCCGGCTGCGCGGCATGCTGGGTCTCCAGGGCGCTTGCGAGACATCGGCATCATGAAGGCTATGAGAAACCTGTTCATCGGCGGTCGCGACGCCCTTGCGTTCTACCGCGCGCGTCGCGACGGGATTTTCGCGAGCCGCGTCGACAGAGAGAATGCACGGGCGCTTCTCGAAACTGCGAAAATGCGCGAGGTGATTGATTATGATCTCTGCGGCACTCGGAGGGCTACGGTGATTGCGGTAAAACCCGACGCCAAAGGCTGGTTCAGTGTCGAACTGCCGCGCGAGGACGACGTGCGGCTGCGTCCGGCATGGATTGTCGTCAGGTACGGGCGCGACTTCAACAACGGCGGGACGAGGTGGATATGGCCGAAGCGGCCGGAGTTCCACGAACCGCGCCTAATCCAGTCGCGTCTAACTGGCGACAACTTCTCAAGGATTGAAATAGCCGAGAAATATATGGGGCGGGGCCTTTGAGCCGGCGTTGGTTTTGACCAAAAATCTGCGCGATTCTGCAAGATAGCGCAGAAGGAGGTTAAAACAATGCCTTAAAGACAAAACTCTTCATTGAAGTGAACCATATTTGGTATAATATGTGGGCACATGGACGGGGTCTGTCCCCAGCATGGACGGGGTCTGTCCCCAACATGCATGGACGGGGTCTGTCCCCAGGAGAGATGGTGGTTTTGGCATGGAAATGGTGTGATTGTGCAAGATAATGCAATAGGAGTGAAGGCATGTTGAGAACGTTGTCGTTTTTTGTTGCCGCCGTCGCGGCGGCGTTTGTAGGGTCCGGCGTGGCGTTCGGCTCGGAGCGAAGCTGTGCGCTCGCGTGCGACGCAAAGGCTTGCGCGAGAGCATGCGAGGAGTCGGTTTGCAAGAAGGGAGCCGATGCCGAGGAGCCGAAGATATCGGTGTTTGCAAGCTTCATCCGCAACATCGCCAAGCAGCGCGGCGTCTCGAAGACGGAAGCTGCCGACCTTTTGTACGCAATGGGGGTGCGAGGATTTGACGCAGGGCCATCTGACCCGGATCTGTACGAGCTTGCGGGGACTCGCCTGAAGCCGATTAACTTCTACTATTTTCCTGACTGGTTCGGACGCATGAACAAGAATGGCGCGGCCGTGCTTTCCGCCGAAGCATGCCTGTCGCGCGCTGTGGAGCTTGGCGTGCCGCGCATAATGGTGGTGCCCCCGGGCTTCACCGACGGGAAAGAGAACCCCAACGAGTTCGAGATGATACTTGCGCACATGAGGGAGTTCGTCGCGGAGGCTAAGAAGCGTGGTGTCACGATAACGGTCGAAGATTTTGGCGGAACGGCGAACTGCTGCTCGTACGCAAAGTACCTGAAGCGTCTCCTGGACGAGATACCCGATCTCCGCTTCGCGCTCGACTCTGGAAATCTCTACTATGCGGGACGCGGCGAGGACATCCTGGAAATGATGGCGTTCGCGAAAGGGCGCATCGGACACGTCCACCTGAAGGACCAGACGGTCGCCAACAACCGCGAGTATGCGTCGCTAGGACTTGGGGCGGTGCCGAACGAGCGGATCGTGAAGGAGGTGGCCAGCTCTGGATACGACGGCTGGTATACGCTAGAGAACCCGGTTGGCGACGTCTACAACGACTCCGTGCGTCAGGTTGCCCTGCTGAAAGCCTGGTTGTACGAGGCCAAGCACTGGAAGTCGGCGGAATGAAGGGGCAAGGTGACGGAAATGGCAGTCTGTGATTTTTTATGGATACACCCGAAAAATGTGGCAAAAAGATATTCGCTTGATTTTTTGCGGGGAAATGTGATATAATACACATTCAAAATTTAAAGTTCGCTTTGCGCACAGTTAACAAAGTGGTCGCTTACCACACTTCAGGCGCGGGCGTTTTCTTCTGAAACATAACGAAAAACAAGTTAGAGGTAAGCCAAATGAGCGCAGAACGCAAGGTGTTCGGCAGGCTTCAGGGAATGTCTTCCCCGATGCCCGACCTGATAGACATCCAGACGAAATCCTACCAGGAGTTCCTGCAGGCGGACGTCGCCCCGCAGAAGAGGAAGAACGAGGGCCTACAGGCTATCTTCAAGGAGATATTCCCCGTCATCAGCTATGATGGCCGCTACAGGCTCGATTTCGTCGGCTACAGCCTCGACCCTGAGAAGAAGAGCTACCACCAGGCGTTGATCGACGGCGAGAGCTACACGAGGCCCATGAAGGTCACGTTCCGCCTGCAGGACGGCGAAGACGTCCGCGAGGAGGAAGTGTTCATGGGCGACATGCCCATCATGACTCCCGACGGCGCATTCGTCATCAACGGCGCCGAGCGCGTCATCGTCTCGCAGCTCCACCGTTCGCCGGGCATATCGTCCGAGAAGCAGGTCCACGCCAACGGCCAGTCGCTCCTGTCCGTCAGGATCATCCCAGACCGCGGCAACTGGATCGAGATAATGTTCGACACGAACGACATCATGTGGTGCTTCATGGACCAGCGCCGCCGTCGCCGCAAATTCTACGCGACGACGCTCCTCAGGGCGTTCGGCCTTGGTTCCGACGAGCAGATCATGGAGCTTTACTACGACTTCAGGAAGCTCCCGACCGACAAGAAGTACACCGACCGCGATCTCAGGCTCATGGTCATGAAAGACGACCTCGTCGATGCAGACTCGCAGGCCGTTATCGCCCGTCGCTACGACCCCGTGACTCCGGCGATGATGGAGCAGATCGCCGCGGCCAAGATCGGCCAGGTCGAGGTAGTTGACGTCTCGTTCGACAACGGCACTCTCATCAAGACCCTCCGCGAGGACGCCAAGGCAGGCATCCGCAACCGCGAGGATGCGCTCAAGGAAATCTACCGCCGCATGCGCCCCGGCGATCCGCCGACGGTCTCGAACGCGGAGCAGATGCTCCAGCGCATGTTCCACGAGCTTGCCCACTACGATCTCGGCCTCGTCGGCCGCCACAAGATCAACAAGCGCCTTGGCCTTACCGGAAAGGTCGACGAGGGGCTTCGTACCCTCGCAGAGGGCGGCGTCGACGTCATCGAGGCGATCCGCCTCCTCCTAAAGATCTTCACTGGCAAGGATGTCGTCGACGACATCGACCACCTCGGCAACAGGCGCATCCGCACCACCGGCGAGCTCCTTGAGAACCAGTGCCGCGTCGGCCTCGCCCGCACGGAGAGGCTTGTGCGCGAGCGCATGACGATCCACGACGCCTCGTCCGGCCCGCTGACGCCGCAGCGTCTCGTCAACTCCAAGACGTTCAGCGTCGTCATCGCCGACTTCTTCGCGAGGAGCCAGCTCTCGCAGTTCATGGACCAGACGAACCCGCTTTCGGCCCTCGCCCACAAGCGCCGTCTCTCCGCCCTCGGCCCCGGCGGCCTCAGCCGCGAGCGCGCAGGCTTCGAGGTGCGCGACGTCCATCCTTCCCACTACGGCCGCATCTGCCCGATCGAGACGCCTGAAGGCCCGAACATCGGCCTTATCTCGTCTCTCGGCATCTACGCCGAAGTCAACCGCTTCGGATTCATCGAGACGCCATACCGCAAGGTCGTTGGCGGCAAGGTCACCGACGAGATCGAGTATCTGCCGGCCGACGAGGAAGAGCAGTATGTGATTGCCCAGGCCAACGCGCCGCTCAATCCCGACCGCACTTTCGTGGAAGAACGCGTCACGTGCAGGTTCAAGACGGAGTTCTGCGACAAGCCCGCCCGCGAAGTCCAGTACATGGACGTCGCGCCTATGCAGGTGATCTCCATCGCCGCGGGCCTCATCCCGTTCCTCGAGCACGACGACGCTAACCGCGCGCTCATGGGCGCGAACATGATGAGGCAGGGCGTGCCGCTCATGACGACGGAGCGCCCGTATGTCGGAACCGGCCTTGAAGGGGTCTCGGCTAAGGACTCTCAGGTGATCGTCACCTGCCTCCAGTCCGGAACCGTCGCATACGTCTCGGCTGACTTCATAATGGTCACGAAGGACGGCAAGCTTCCCGAGGGCAAGGCGCAGTTCGTGCACGATCCCGAGAACGGCGTCTGGAGGTACGACCTCCAGAAGTTCCGCCGCTGCAACGCAGGCACCTGCTTCAACCAGAAGCCCATCGTCAAGAAGGGCCAGAAGGTCAAGACGGGCGAGTGCCTTGCTGACGGCCCCGCCACCGACCAGGGCGAGCTCGCCCTCGGCAAGAACCTCCTCGTCGCGTTCATGAGCTGGCGCGGCTACAACTTCGAGGACGCGATCGTGCTCAACGACCGCCTCGTCCGCGAGGATGCGCTGACGTCGCTCCACATCGTGACCTTCGAGTGCACCGCGCGCGACACCAAGCTCGGGCCCGAGGAAATCACGCGCGACATCCCGAACGTCTCCGAGGAAGCCCTCAAGAACCTTGGCGCAGACGGCATAGTCCGCGTCGGCGCGGAGGTCAAGCCCGGCGACATCCTCGTTGGCAAGGTGACGCCCAAGGGCGAGACCGAGCTTTCGCCGGAGGAGAGGCTCCTCAGGGCGATCTTCGGCGAGAAGGCTGCCGACGTGCGCGATACGTCCCTCACCGTCCCGCCCGGCACGACAGGCGTCGTGATGAGCGTCCAGGTGCAGGCCGCGAAGCCGGCCGAGATTACCGACGAGAAGCGCTCCAAGAGGGCCAAGAAGGACGCCGAGAAGAAGCGCCGCAACCAGATCGCAAGGCTTGAGAAGGACCTTCTCCTCAAGCTCGCCTCCGAGTTCATGAACGAGAAGCTTCCGGTTGACATAACCGACACCGACACCGGCGACGTCATCATCCCCGCGAACAAGAAGATCAAGAAGTCGCAGCTTTCCGTTCTCGCAAAGGCCCATTCCCGCTGGGACATGGAGGAGGGCCCTGCGAAGGACAAGGTGATGGCGGTGATGGATCCCTTTGAAATGGAGTTCGCCGCGATAGAGGACGCCGCCGAGGGCGGCGAGGGCCTCTTCGGCGACTTCGGCGGCGAGGGCGAGGTCGTCAAGCAGGTGCGAGTCTTCCTCGTCGACAAGAAGAACCTCTCCGTCGGAGACAAGATGGCGGGCCGCCACGGAAACAAGGGCGTCGTCTCGCGCATCCTTCCTTCGTGCGACATGCCGTTCCTGCCCGACGGGCGGCCGGTCGACATCGTCCTCAACCCGCTCGGCGTGCCGTCGCGCATGAACCTCGGCCAGCTCTTCGAGACCTACCTCGGGCTTGCCTGCCGCTATCTCGGCTTCCATGCGGCGACGCCTGTCTTCGACGGCGTCCAGGAGTCCGAGATTGACGAGCTACTGCGCGAGGCCCGCAAGGTCCAGGAGAAGGAAGAGGGTCCGCAGAGCTGGATCTGCCCCGAGGGCAAGACGGTTCTCTACGACGGTCTTACCGGCGAGCCGTTCCAGCAGAAGGTCGTCGTGGGCGTCATCTACATGCTCAAGCTCCACCACCTCGTCACCGACAAGATCCACGCTCGTGCGGTCGGGCCCTACTCGCTCGTCACGCAGCAGCCTCTTGGCGGCAAGGCGCAGCTCGGCGGCCAGCGCATGGGCGAAATGGAGGTGTGGGCTCTCGAGGCGTATGGCGTTGCCTACGCGCTTCAGGAGCTTTTGACGGTCAAGTCCGACGACGTGCAGGGCCGCACGAGGATATACGAGTCCATCGTGAAGGGCGCGAACATCCTCGATTCCGGCATGCCCGAGTCGTTCTCGGTGCTCATACACGAGCTCCGCGGCCTCTGCCTCGACACTCAGCTTCTCGGCGGCGACGTCGGCTCGAAGAAGCGCAAGAGCGAGGCGAGCGCGGCGGCTGCGACGGAAACGGCCGAGGCCGCTCCGGCGGACGACCTCCTGGCAGGGGCTCTCAACCTGTGAGGGGGCCGTCGATCAGTGGACTGTGATTAGTGGTTAGATTTTAGAGGAACAACACAATGAATCCCTACAATACTTCTGACATTTTCGGCGGGTCCTTCAATGCGTCCGCCCACTATGACGCCGTCAAGGTGCAGCTCGCCTCCCCGGAGACGATCCGCGGATGGTCGCATGGCGAGGTCAAGAACCCCGAGACGATCAACTACCGCACCTACCGCCCCGAGAAGGACGGACTTTTCTGCGAGAAGATCTTCGGGCCTACGAAGGACTGGGAGTGCGCATGCGGCAAGTACAAGCGCATCAAGAACAAGGGAATGGTCTGCGACCGCTGCGGCGTCGAGGTGACTCTCGCCTCGGTCCGCCGCCAGCGCATGGGCCACATCGAGCTTGCCGTGCCGGTGAGCCACATCTGGTTCTTCAAGTGCTCGCCGAGCCGCATCGGGCTTTTGCTCGACAAGACGACGTCTGAGCTCGAAGGCGTTCTCTACTACCAGAACTGGATGGTCGTCGAACCCGGCGACACGCCACTCAAGGAGGGCCAGATCCTCACCGAGCAGGAGTATCTCGACGCCCAGGAGAAGTACCAGGACCAGTTCAAGGCCGAGATGGGCGCGGAGGCCGTCCGCAAGCTCCTGCGCAAGATCAACCTCAAGGACCTCATGCGCACGCTCGAGGACGAGATGGCCAACACCCGCTCGAAGCAGAACCGCAAGAAAATTGCCAAGCGCATGAAGGTCGTGGAGGGCTTCAGGGTCTCCAACTCCAATCCGGAGTGGATGATCCTCGACGTCCTTCCCGTGATCCCGCCGGAGCTCCGCCCGCTCGTCCCGCTCGAGGGCGGCCGCTTTGCGACGTCGGACCTCAACGACCTCTACCGCCGCGTCATCAACCGCAACAACCGCCTCAGGAACCTCCTTGCGCTGAAGACGCCGGACGTCATCATCCGCAACGAGAAGCGCATGCTCCAAGAGGCCGTCGACGCGGTGTTCGACAACGGTCGCCACGGCCGCGCGGTGACGGGCCCCGGCAACAGGCCTCTCAAGTCGCTCTCCGAGATCTTGAAGGGCAAGACGGGCCGCTTCCGCCAGAACCTCCTCGGCAAGCGCGTCGACTACTCCGGCCGTTCCGTGATCGTGGTCGGGCCGGAGCTCAAGTTCCCGCAGTGCGGCCTTCCGAAGGAAATGGCCCTCAGGCTCTTCGAGCCGTTCATCATCCGCATCCTCAAGGAGCGCGGCATCTGCCACACCGTCCGCACCGCCCGCAAGATGATCGAGCGCCACGACGAGCAGATCTGGGCGATCCTCGACGAGGTCATCAAGGACAAGACCGTCTTCCTGAACCGCGCCCCGACGCTCCACCGCCTCTCCATCCAGGCGTTCGAGCCGGTGCTCGTGGAAGGCAAGGCGATCCGCCTCCACCCGATGGTCTGCACGCCGTTCAACGCCGACTTCGACGGCGACCAGATGGCAGTGCACGTGCCGCTTTCCGTGGAAGCCCAGATCGAGTCGCGTCTCATGATGCTCGCCTCGACGTCCATCTTCTCGCCGGCGTCCGGCAAGTCCGTCATGACGCCTACGCAGGATGTCTGCCTTGGCCTCTACTACCTTACCGTGCCGTCGCAGCAGGACAAGCTCGCCGGAAAGATTGCCGGCGTCACCGACTGCTCCGACGAGCATCTGCCGCTCTTTAACGACATCGCCGAGGTCGAGTTCGGAATCGCGGAAGGGTGCATAACCTACCATAGCCGCATCCGCTTCCGCAACCCCGACTACGGCACGACAGGAAGGCCCCACGGCAATCCGTCGCTCAGGACCCTCGAGACTACCGCAGGCCGCGTCATATTCAACGACGTGTGGCCCAAGGAGATGGGCTTCTGGAACGACAAGTGCTCCAAGTCGACGATCGGCAAGCTCATCCTCGACTGCCACAAGGTGGCCGGCCATGACGTGACCGTCGCCGCCATCGACAACCTCAAGTCGCTCGGCTACCGCTTTGCGACGATTTCCGGCGCGTCGATGGGCCTCAAGGACATGATCCGCCCGGCCGAGAAGGACGCGGCGGTGAACGCCGCCCGCAAGGCGACGGACGAGGTCCAGAAGCAGTTCCAGCAGGGCATCATAACCGACGGCGAACGCCACAACAAGATCGTCGACATCTGGTCCTCGACGACCGACAAGGTCGGCGACGAGCTGTACAAGACGATCGACAAGAACATCAGCCCCGAGAACAGGAACCCGACCGAATTGAACCCGGTCTACATGTTCGTCGACTCGAAGGCCCGTGGCTCGAAGCTGCAGATCCGCCAGCTCGCCGGCATGCGCGGCCTCATGGCCGCCCCGAACGGAGACATCATCGAGCGCCCGATTACCGCCTCGTTCCGCGAGGGTCTTTCGGTTCTCGAATACTTCATTTCGTCGCACGGCGCCCGCAAGGGTCTCGCCGACACGGCCCTCAAGACGGCCGACGCAGGCTACCTTACGCGTAAGCTCGTCGACGTCTCGCAGGACGTCATCATCACGCAGGAAGACTGCAACACGGTGAACGGCATCGAGGTCGAGGCGATCATCGAGGGCGACGAAGTCAAGGTCTCTCTTGGCGACCGCGTCGTCGGAAGGACGGCGCTCTACGCCATTACCGACCCGAAAACGGGCGAGGAGATCGTTCCCGCCAACGAGATCGTCACCGAGGAGCATGCCGCGCGCATCAACCTCTGCGGCATCGAAAAGGTCTGGATACGCTCCGGCCTTACCTGCGACGCCGAGCACGGCATGTGCGCGAAGTGCTACGGGCGCGACCTCTCGACAGGAAAACAGGTCGAGATCGGCACGGCCGTCGGCATCATCGCCGCGCAGTCCATCGGCGAGCCTGGCACCCAGCTTACGATGCGTACGTTCCACATCGGCGGAACGGCGTCCGCCACTGCGGTCAAGCCCGAGATCGTCCTCAAGAACGACGGCATCGCCAAGTTCGTCGACGTCAGGAAGGTCCGCAACGACGAAGGGCGCGAGGTCGTCCTCAACAAGAACGGCTCGCTTGAGATCTTCTCGAAGAACGGCAGCAAGCTCGATACCTACCAGCTCCAGATGGGCACCGTTCTCCTCATCGAGGACGGCGCGGAGGTGAAGAAGGGCCAGAAGGCGGCCGAGTGGGATCCCCACTCCGTGCCTGTCCTTTCCGAGACGGCCGGTCTCATCTCCTTCGCGGACTTCGAAGAGGACGTCAGCGTCAAGACGGAGACGGACCGCGCTTCCGGCGCGAAGACGCTCGTCGTCCTTCCGACTTCCGAATCGAACCTCCATCCGCGCATCGACATCCGCGACGCTGAGGGCAAGATGCTCGACTCGCACGACGTTCCTACGGGCGCCATCGTCATGGTGCGCGACGGCATGAAGGCGACCCCTGGCATGCTGCTTGCGAAGACCCCGCGCGAAGCCGCGAAGACGCGCGACATCACCGGCGGTCTTCCGCGCGTCGCAGAGCTCTTCGAGGCTCGCCAGCCCAAGGACGCCGCCGAGATCGCGAAGATCGAGGGCGTCATCGACTTCGGCGAGAACGTGCGCGGCAAGCGCTGCGTGAAGGTCGTGGACTCGATCACGGGTCTTGTCGAGGAGCACCTCATCCCCATGGGCAAGCAGATCGTCGTCTTCAAGGGCGACCGCGTGAAGAAGGGCCAGCAGCTCACAGAAGGCCCGGTCATCCCGCAGGAGATCCTCGAGGTCTCCGGTCCGCAGGAACTCGAGAAGTATCTTGTCAACGAAGTCCAGCAGGTCTACCGCCTCCAGGGCGTCGAGATCAACGACAAGCACATCGAGATCATCGTCCGCCAGATGCTCCGCAAGGTCCGTATCACGAACCCGGGCGACACGGACTTCCTCTGGGGCGACCAGGTCACCCGCCAGACGTTCCTCCGCGTCAACGAGGAGATGATGAACGAAGGCCGCCGTCCTGCGGAGGCCCAGCCCGCGCTTCTCGGCATCACGAAGGCCGCGCTCGAGACGGATTCCTTCATCTCCGCCGCGTCCTTCCAGGATACGACGCGAGTTCTCACGGAAGCCGCCACGATGGGCAAGGTCGACGAGCTCAGGGGCTTCAAGGAGAACGTCATCCTCGGCCACCTCATCCCCGGAGGGACAGGCTTCCCGCTCCACCGCTACCTCAAGCTCGTGCCGCTTGCAGATCCGATCTCCGACGAGGAGATGGAGAAGCTCCGCGAAGAGCAGCGCAAGCGCAACGAGGAAATCTACGGCATCCCGGCGTCCGGAATCCCCGGCGAGGATGACGACGGCGACGACGACCTCGGCGAACCGCAGCTCATCCCAGACAACGGCGACACTTCCGCAGACGGCGCAGACCTGGTGACCGCCGACGAGGCGACGTCGGGCGGCGGCGACGACCTGCTCGCATAGCGGAGAGAGAGAATGCAGAAGAAGACGCAGGAGTTCAAGGCCGAGATCGCGGAAATGCTCGATCTCGTCGTGAACTCCCTCTACTCAAAGAAGGAGATATTCCTCCGCGAGCTCATATCAAACGCTTCCGACGCAATCGACCGCGCAAAGTTCCTCGGGCTCACCGACAAGTCAATTGTCGCAGATGGGCCCGAGTGGAAGATACAGATTGCCGCGAACCGCGCCGAGCGCACGCTCACCGTCTCCGACAACGGAATCGGGATGGACGCCTCCGACCTTGAATCAAGCCTTGGCACGATAGCGTCTTCCGGGACGAAGAAGTTCCGCGAGATGCTGAAGGAGAAGGGCTCAGAGGCGCTTCCCGAGCTGATAGGCCAGTTCGGCGTAGGGTTCTACGCGGCGTTCATGGTGGCCGACAAGGTGGTCGTTGAGACTTTGAAGCGCGGGACTTCCGAGCCGTTCAGGTGGGAGTCCGACATGTCCGGGTCATATACGATATCGGACGGCGACCGCGACTTCCCCGGCACGTCGGTGACTCTGCACCTGCGCGAGGGCCAGGACGAATATCTCGACAGGTGGAGGTTGCAGGAGCTCGTCAAGAAGTATTCCGACTTCATCGCGTTTCCCGTCCTCTTCAGGCAGATAGACCCGCCGAAAGACGAGAAGGAAGAGGACCGCAAGCGCCGCGAGGAGGAAGAGGAAAAGCCCCTCAACACGATGGTCGCCCTCTGGAAGCGCCCGAAGAAGGACGTGAAGCAGGAGGAATACGACGAATTCTACCGCCACCTCACGCACGACTGGGAGGCACCGTTCGAGACCATCCAGTTCTCCGGCGAGGGAGCGGTCGAGTTCAAGGCGCTTCTCTTCCTTCCGAAGAAGGCGACGATGGAGCTTTTCATGCCGCAGCAGAAGCGCGGCCTTTCGCTTTACGTCAGGAACGTCTTTATCGGCGACGACATCGAGATGCTTCTCCCGCAGTACCTGCGGTTCGTGAGGGGCGTCGTCGATTCCTCCGACCTTCCTCTCAACGTCTCGCGCGAGATGCTTCAGGACGACGCCGTCATCAAGAAGATAAAGGATGCCGTCACGTCCAAGGTGCTCTCCGTCCTCGAAGACATGAAGAAGAAGGACGCCAAGCGCTACGACGAGTTCTGGAATTCCTTCGGGACCGTGCTGAAGGAGGGCGTCCACACCGACTGGGAGCGCTCCGACAGGATAAAGAAGCTTCTTAAATACCCGACGGCGCGGCAGGATCCGGGGAAGAAGGTGTTTCTTGAGGACTACGTCAAGGACATGGGCGCCGGCCAGGCCGACATCTACTACATCTGCGCCGAGCGCGAGGAGGACGCCCGCAGGGCTCCGCAGCTTGAAGCCGCGCGCAAGCACGGCTGCGACGTCCTTCTCTGGTGCGACCCGGTTGACGAGTATCTCACCGAGTCGCTGCGCGAGTTCGACGGCAAGAAGCTCGTCGATGTCGCGAGGGGCGACGTTAAGTTCGGCACCGAGGAAGAGCAGAAGGCGGAGAAGGAAGCCGGCGAGAAGTCGGCGGCCGAGCTCAAGCCGTTCCTCGACGCCGTCAAGAAGGAGCTTGAGGCGAAGGTCTCGGACGTGCGCGTATCGACGCGGCTTACTGATTCCCCGTGCTGCCTCGTGCAGCAGGAGAACGCGCTTCCGCCGTCGATGGTCCGCATGATGCGGGCGATGAAGAACGACGTCCCCGACGAGAAGAGGATTCTCGAGATCAACGCGGCGCATCCGCTCATTGCCAAGGTTAAGGGCCTTGAGGGCGATGCGCTAAAGGACGCCGTTACGCTTCTATACGACGCAGCACTAATTGCGGAGGGCTCTCCGGTGACGGATGGCGCCCGCTTCACAAAGCTTCTCGCAGACTTGATGCTAAAGTAGCCCCGAAAAGGGGGAAAGGGGAGAACACATGGAACTTGCGGTCCTCATAAACAAATTCAACATAAAGGGCAGGCTCGTCTCGCTGCAGCCGTTTGGAAACGGCAACATCAACGACACGTTCCTCGCCATATACCGCAACACTTTTACCGAGTCGCAGGTGATTCTCCAGCGCGTGAACAGCAACGTCTTCCATTCGCCCGAGGTGATAATGGAAAACATGCACAACATCACGCGCCACTGCCACGAGAAGCTCGAGGACGATGCCGCGAAGGGGGCCGACGATCGCGTATGGCAGATGCCCCGGATTATCAAGTCCAAGGATTCCAAGGACTACGTCGTCGATGACAAGGGCGAAGTCTGGCGCGTGATAACGCGCATCATGTCCGCGCATGCGTTCGACATCGCGCAAGGGCCGGAGCACGCCATGGAATGCGGTGCCGCGCTCGGACACTTCCACTACCTTGTCTCCGACATGGACCCGCGCGAAATCAAGGACCCGCTTCCTGGCTTCCACATTACGTCCGGGTACCTGAAGGCGTATGACAAGACGCTCAAGACGGCTTCGGCAAAGGAGCTTATCCGCTCTTCGGTGGAGGCCAAGCGCATGGCGAAGTTCATCGAGGAAAGGCGCGGCTTTGCCGTATGCCTCGAAAAGGCCATGAAGAAGGGCGAGATAAAGAAGCGCATCTTCCATGGCGACCCGAAGGTGAACAACATAATGATCGACGACGTAACCGGCAAGGGGACGGCGATGATTGACCTCGACACTGTTTCCCCCGGCCTCGTGCACATGGATTTCGGCGATGCCCTGAGGTCGATCTGCAACCCTGCGGGCGAGGAGGAGACGAACCTCGCCAAGGTCGTCTTCGACGAAGACCTTGCGACGGCTTTCTGCAAGGGGTACATGCGCGAGGCGGGCTCGTTCCTCACCAAGGCCGACCGCGAGTATCTCTACGACTCGATCCGCCTCCTGCCGTTCGAGCTTGGCCTTCGCTTCTTCCAGGACTACCTCAACGGAAACGTCTATTTCAAGACGAAGACGCCTGAGCAGAACCTCAACAGAGCCCGGGTGCAGTTCCGCCTTTGCGAGTCCGTGGAGGCGAGGGAGCGCTCGATACGCGCGCTTCTGAAGAGGCTGTGACCGTAGAAGTGCAGCATGCACCGCCTGCTCGTTTCGCCAGAACAGCTTGAGAGCGACGCCCCGGTTCTCTCGGAGAGCGCCATGTCGCATCTGAGGGTCGTCAGGCCCAATGACGGCGAGACGATAGAGCTTTTTGACGGCAATGGCAGATGGCGGAATTTTAGAGTTCACCGTTCGGGACCAAAGTCCTACGGCCTCTCGCCTACATGCGGCGTAATGTCACTCCCTCCACGTGCGACGCGGATGACGCTTTTCGCATGCGTTACCAAAGGCTCCAGGTGGGATTGGACGGTGGAGAAGTCCGTTGAGCTTGGTGTTTCGCGGATAGTTCCAGTCGTAAGCGAGCGCACCATAGTTCGGATCGACGAAGACTCTAAGGCTCAGAAGCGCGAGAGGTGGGTTCGAATAGCGGAGGAAGCGGCTCGGCAGTCCGACGCCAAGTGGCTCCCGGAGATCTCGATGCCGATGACTTTCGCGGAGTCCATTGCACTTGTCCGCGAAACGGTTTGCTTTGTGGGAGCCCTGACGAATCCCCCGCCTGAGACGATCGGAGAAGCCCTCGCCAGGGAAGCCTTCCGCGAAGGCGCGGACTACGCCGTTTACGTCGGGCCGGAAGGGGACTTTTCACCTGCCGAGCTTTCCGCGCTCCTTGAGGTCGCAAGGCCCGTATCCTTTGGGCAGACGATTCTGCGAGCGGAGACCGCGGCAATATTCGCCGTGTCGGCCTTGAAGGTGCGCCTTGATGTATTCGCTCGTTGAGATATTCGAGTCTCTTCAGGGCGAAGGGCGCAATACGGGGCGCCCATGCGTCTTTGTGAGGTTTGCAGGCTGCAATCTCAAGTGCCCCTGGTGCGACACCAGCGTTTCGCGGCGGTTTTCGCTTTCGCTTGCGGACCTCGTTTCAGAGGTCAAGTCGTTCAAGGCGAGAAGCGTCGTCCTCACGGGCGGCGAGCCGTCATTGGTGGAAGAGATGCCGGAGCTTGTCGCAGCTCTCAAAAAAGAGGGATTCTGGATTGCAGTCGAGACCAACGGAACGTCCAGCCCCGACTGGTTCCAGTTTGTGGATTACGTAGCCTGCTCCCCAAAGGCGGAATACGCCGATCTTGTCCGGCTCGAAAGGGCGGACGAGGTGCGCATAGTCGTTTCTTCCGAGGATGTCGTCGAGTTCGCGCGGAAGATTAAGTCTCAGATTTCCGCTACCGACTACTACATTTCCCCCTGCGATCGAAACGGCAAGATAGACTACGCGACGGCGAAATTCGTCCTCTCTTCGCTGGAGGGCTTCTCGCTTTCCGTGCAGCTCCACAAGATTCTTGGCTTCAGGTAGATGCCGAAAATATATGCCGTTGAGGTTGCGTTTTTTGCCAAATAATAGTAAAATATAAAAATGAAAAATATATGCTGCATGTCGGCGCTCGCATTGTGCGTAGCGGGAATCGTATCAACTGCTGATGCCCAGCATCCCATAGCGGCGCGTTCTGTGCATGCATGGCATCCGGCTCCGGAATCAGAATGGGTCTATGGCGAAGTGTCGGTTGAAAAGTCCGTCCCGGGCAGCTACTTCTGCACCATCGGCTTCAGCTGCGGATACTGCGGAATGCAGGAGCTTCCCGACGGACGCAAGGTCGCCATTTTCTCCGTCTGGGATCCAGGCGACCCGTTTGACTTCAGCGCGAGGCCTGAGAACGTCGACGAGAAGATCCGCACGAAGAACCTGTATGCCGGCGAAGGCGTAAAGGTCGAGCGGTTCGGCGGCGAGGGGACCGGCGGAAAGTCGATGATGCCGTTCGACTGGAAGATTGGCGAGACTTGCCGATTCGCCGTCAACGTGCGCAAGGACGGCGACCACCGCGCTGCGTTCTCGGGATATGTCTGGCGCAATGGCGCGTGGTTCAAGATTGCGACGTTCAGCACGCTACAGACGAGGGGCGTTCCCTCCATCAAGGAGGTCTATAGCTTTGTCGAGGACTTCCGCCGCACGGAGGCCTCGAAGATGCAGGTTCGCCGCGCGTCGTTCCTGAACTTTTTCGCAAAGCCCGTCGGCGGTGAGTGGATGGCGGTCGAGTACGGCCGCTTCACAGCCGACAAGAATCCAATTATGACCGTTGACGCCGAGATAGTGCCGAACGGCTTCACGATGACGACTGGCGGGACGACTGAAAACACTCACGTAAGGCTCTTTGATACAATGAAGACCACCGTGGGCCCCCGTCCGGCGGAGTGCATTGCGCTAGATGCCCTTTCTGAAGAGTGCAAGGCGCCCGAAGCAGTAAAGCAGGTGCTCTTCAAGAACAACGACGCCGTCGAGGGCGTCAAGGCGGCGGTTTATCGCATACCGGCCCTCTGCACCGCGCCAAACGGCGATCTTGTCGTTGCGTGCGACGCGCGGCACGAAGGCGGCGGCGACCTTAACCACGCAAAGCCCATCAACATCGCGATCCGCCGCTCGTCCGACAACGGCAGGACTTGGACGGAGCCTGTCTTCTCGTGGAAATGGAAGTGGACCGACGGCGAGCACTGGGCGGGGTCGGACCCGTCGCTCATCGTCGACGCGCAGGCGAAGAAGATATTCCTCTTCTACAACGTCTGGGAGTCGAAGAACAAGCACGGGGTGTTCCAGTTCTACGTGCAGGAGTCTTCGGACAACGGCAAGACGTGGTCGAAGCCGCGTGACATCTCGCGCGACATCGCCTTCCCCGAATGGCCGTTTGGAAAGCGTGACAGGGAGGGCGGCTTCATCTTCATCACTTCCGGATCGGGCATCCAGACGAAGGACGGCACTCTCGTCCACACGATCGTCCACGTGGGCGACGGAAACGCGCTCTTCGGATCGACTGACCACGGCAAGACGTGGAAGGCGTTCGGCAAGCCGGTCAAGAACGGCGACGAGTGCAAGGTCGTCGAGCTTACCGACGGATCGTGGATGATCAACTCGCGCTGGCGCGGCGGCGGGCGGCAGATACACGTCACGAAGGACCGCGGCAATACTTGGGAGTCGCGCTACGACGCGGCGCTTTCTGATCCGCAGTGCAATGCGCAGATCATGCGCGTCGGGAAGGTCCTCCTCTTTTCCAACTGCAACAGCCCGGACCGCCGCCACAACCTCTATGTCCGCGCCTCTTCCGACGACGGCAAGACTTGGACCGAGGGAGTTTGCGTAGAGCCGCAGGGAGCGGCGTATTCCGATATCTGCGTGCTTCCTGGCCGCCGCCTCGGCGTAGTCTATGAAGGCGGTGGATACGCCACGATAAACTTCACGACAATTTCCCTTAAAGACGTTGCCGTCGGCCTTCTCGGCAAGTAATGGGGAATGTTGCCAATGTGGAAATGTTGCCAGTTGCCAATACCAATTTCCAATTAGGGTGTTGTCTTGATTGAGCTTGAGGACAGAATCGTCTGTTTCGCGGCGCGATGTGTAAAGGTGTGCTCGGCACTGCCAGTTAAGGCGATAGGGAGCGCAAGTTTCGCAGACCAACTGTTTCGCTCGTCAACAAGCATTGCCGCAAACTACGCAGAGGCATGTGAGGCTGAATCGGCAAAGGACTTTGTCCACAAGCTGAAAGTTGCGATGAAGGAGTTGTCAGAGACGCGCATATGGCTTAGGCTAATTGGGGAGTCGGGATATGTCGAGAAAAATAAACTCGTCGACTTGATAGGCGAGTCTAAGGAACTCTCCCGCATCCTTTCTGCGAGTGTTACAACGGCGAGGAAAAAGATAAGAGGATGAAATGGTAACTGGCAACATTGGAACTGGCAACATTTGCATATTGGCAACATTATGCTAAGGGTGTTAATAATAATGGTGGTGTCATGAATACGAGAATGTCAATTGGCGGAAAGTTCGCAGTCGCGGCGGTAGTGTTTGCCATGTCATATGTGGCGGGTGCTGGTGTTCGCGTTGCGTGCGTTGGCGATTCGATAACCTACGGCTACGGGCTCGCCAACCGCGAGAGCGAGTCGTATCCGGCGCAACTGCAGAAGATGCTCGACGAATCGTCGCCAGGCAAGTATGAAGTGCGCAACTTCGGAAATTCCGGGCGCGGCATCTACCTCGACTCGATGCGCGGCAACGAGAAGCGCGGCTTTCGCTACATGGCCGAGCACAAGGCGGCGCTCGCGTGGAAGCCGGACCTCGTAATCTGCAACCTCGGCATCAACGACAACGGCGAATATATCAAGGAATATACAGGCGGCAGGAAGCGCGGGCAGTTCTTGGGCGACTACCTCGCTCTGCTCGGCGACTACCAGAAGGCGAACCCAAAGGTAAAATTTGCCGTTTGGACGAAGCTCTCGCCGCTCACAGAAGGGCAGCGCTTCTACCGCAGCCCCGAGCCGTTTTTGATGCAGGCAGACCTCGAGGAGGTCGCAAAGCGGATGAACGCCATCTCTATCGACATGCAGGAACCTCTCAGGGAGAAGATGGACGAGATCTTCGCACGCGACAAAATACATCCAAATGCAGAGGGCGCGCGCATCATCGCCGAGACGACGTTCAAGGCGATGACGACGCCGATCTCGAAGCGCGTGAAGTTGCCCGATGCGCTTTCCAAGTCGAAGTCGCGCGAGATTTGGCTTTGCGCAGGACAGTCGAACATGCAGAAGGGCTGGGGCGAGTTCAACGCGACGCCGGAGGAAAAGGCGCGGGTGGGCGGCGAGATGACGAGGCTTTCGAAGTGCAACATCTGGTTTTGGGATTTCAACGACGGGAGCTGGACGCGCCTCACGCCTAAAAACGCCTTGCGCAAGAGCGCGTTTGGCGTTTCGTTTGCAATTCGCCGCGCCGAGGCGACTGGCAAGGCAATCGGCATGCTCTACGTCGCGGCTGGCGGCGCGCCGACGGAATCGTTCCTTTCCGAGCAGACAATGTGCGCCGTTGGCAAGGACGGGAAACCCATTTATCCGTCTCTCGCCGCGATAGCGACCAATCGCCACCGGCTCGACCAGAACTCTAACTTCCCGTGCAAGTGGGTCGCGAGGGAATATCCGCGCCGCAGGGCGAACAAGGAAGAGGCGTATTGGTGGCCTGTGTCGCTAATGTACGACAAAGGCATCAAGCGCATAAAGGAATCGGGGATTCAGCTCGATGGAGTTCTCTGGTATCAGGGCGAGTCAAATGCGACGACGTGCGTCGCGCCGGACACGCCGACAGAGGAGGACTACCAGCTTGAGACGCTTCGCGCCCTCGTCGCCGAACTCCGTTCCCCGTTCCCCGTTACCAGTTCCCAGTTCCCCGTTACCCGTTCCCCGTTACCCACCTTCGTCCTGATGGGGCTTCCGAAGATGAACCGTCCATGGGAGCAGTATCGCGCCGTGCAGAAGAAGGTGAGCGAGGAGACGGGCGCAATTTTCGTAGATACCTTTGGCGCAGGGCTCGGCGAAATGAACGACGTCCATCCGCGTGACAAGGTGGCGTTTGCCGAGCTTGCCATCAAGGCTGCAAAATAAAATCGTAAGCGGACGACAATAGAAAGGGAAGCGTATGAGAACAGCACTGAAGTCGGTTTTCGCAGCTATGAGCGCAATTTGCGCAGGCGCAGCGATTGCAACGCCCGTCGAAGCTGACTGGAAGGCGGGCGAGACAATGCCCTCGAAGGTCGCAAGGCCGTTCTCCGGCTTCTTGTCCGACGGGCGGTTCCTCGTCGCCGGCGGCAGCTATTTCGAGGGCGGGGAGAAGATGTATAGCGCGGACATATCTGTTCGCGAACAGGACGGGACGTGGAAGAAGGTCGGCGATCTGCCGCGCGCCGTTGCCGAGGGTGTCTCGTGCGTGGTGGAAATCGACAAGTGGCGCTTTCTCTTTTGCGCGGGCGGGACGGACGGGTCGACTGCATTTGCGGATACGTCTCTGCTTTTGCTTGCAGAAAGCGGCGAGCCTCTCGTCACAAGTCTACCGCCGCTGCCAGAGCCAGTCGTGATGGGCGCGGCGGCGTCCGATGGCGGCAAGGTTTATGTCGTCGCGGCGAAAAAAGTGTATCTGGTCGACGTCAAAGATCATCCTAAGGGGGATAGGCGGCTCGTCGCCGAGATTCCTGGCCCAGCGCGTGCACAGCACGTCGCGGCAATTCAGAACGGCGACCAAAAAGAAAAAATGCTAGTTATCTATGGTGGATTCGACGCCGCGACAAAGCAGCCGCTTCACGACGGCTACGCGCTTGTGCTCTCGTCCGGCGAATGGAAGAAGCTTTCGCCGCTTCCAGAGAACACCACGACGATTGGCGCGGCATTTCTACCAAGCGGACACCAGCATGTCCTCTTGATCGGCGGCTTCGGCGAGAAAGGCTGGATAGATCGTGCGATCAACGGTTCGAAAGAGAGCGACCCAGTGAAGCTTGGCTGGCAGAGGAAGATTCTCGCCTACAACTGCGTCACCGATGCGTGGTGCGAATATGGTGAGATTGCGCCCAATGACAAGCCGCGTTGCGGCGCGGCGGCGGCGATTCGCCCCGGCAAGACGCCCGAGCAATATACGATTCTCATTGCTGGCGGCGAAATTGCGCCTGCGACGAGGACGGACGCGGTCTCGGTCGCAAGCTTCAGGAAGACTGGCAAGTTCGGCGCGACTGCATGGGCAGTCGTTGGAGTGTATGCGCTTCTCATGGTTGCGATGGCAGTTTACTTCATACGCAAGAAGAAGGACGAGAACGACTACTTCCGAGGCGGAAACCGCATTCCGTGGTATGTGGCCGGAATGTCGATCTTCGCGACGATGCTTTCATCGATTACGTTCATCGCGATACCGACGCAGGCGTATTTGCAGGACTGGCGCTATTTCGTGATGGCGTTCTTCATCATCGGCATGGCGCCTGTCGCGATCTACTACTACTTGCCGTTCTTCTGCCGCCTCGGGATCACGAGCGCATATGAATACTTGGAAAAGCGCTTCAACCTCGGCGTGAGGCTCTTTGGTTCGGCGGCGTTTATCGTATTCATGGTCTGCCGCGTCGCGGTGGTGACGCTCCTTCCCGCGATTGCGCTTAACGCCGTGACGGGAATTTCCATTGACGCGTGCATACTCATCTGCGGCGTCCTCACGATGATCTACTGCTCGCTCGGTGGGCTTGAGGCCGTCATCTGGTCTGACTTCGTGCAGGGAATCGTCCTCATGGGCGGCGCGGTGTCGGTGCTCGTCCTGCTCATAATGAAGACGGGCGGCGATGGCGCTCACTTCTCGACGTTCTGGAGCGTCGCCGAGGAATACAACAAGAACAAGATGTGGGACTTCCGCTTCCTCTTCACGCAGCCCGTCTTCTGGGTCGTCGCGGTGCAGGGGCTTATCTCGAACCTTTCGAGCTACACGAGCGACCAGTGCGTAATCCAGCGCTACATCGCTACTCCCGACGAGAACGCGACGAAGCGTTCGCTCTGGTTCAACGGCTGCATGAGCGTATTCGCGCAGATAGTCTTCTACGGAATCGGAATGGCGCTCTTTGCGTTCTACCACACGCATCCGGAGGCGATGGACGTCACGATGCCGAAGGGCGACTCTGTTCTCCCGATATTCATGGCGACGGAAATGCCCGCATGGCTCGCGGGGCTCGTAATCGCGGCGGTATTCGCGGCGACGATATCGACGCTCTCGGCGAACCTCTCTTCAGCGTCAACCGCCGTTGTCACTGACTTCGTGAAACGCTTCAAGCCTGACATTCCAGGCAAGGCCCAGATCCGCTGCGGACAGGTCTGCACGTATGTCGTCGGAATCATCGGCATAATGGCGGCCTTGACGCTTGCGCGCATGGAGTCGTCGGCGCTCTTCGACAACTTCAACAAGTATATCGCAATGCTTACGGCGGGTTTGACCGGGCTCTTCTTCATGGGCGTCTTCATTCCGCGCATCAAGGGCATTGCGGCGGTTCTCGGCCTTGCGGCGAACTACTTCGTCTGCTTCAGCTGCGAGATACTCCATTGCGATGTCTTCGGTCTTAAGTTCCATCCGTTCCTCCTTGGCGGAATCGGCCTTGTCGTCTGCGTCCTCGTCGCGCTTGTCGCGTCGTTCGTCCTTGGCGAGAAGGGGAAGGACCTCTCGGGGCTTACGCTTAAGACGCTCAAGAAATCGAACGGCAATAGCTGATCGGTTTTTGCAGCTCATGTAGCGCCTTGGCGTCACGTGAAATCGCAGATGCAAGCGAAAGCGAGGGCATGGACGCCATAGGTGGACATCGCGTTGTGCGGTTGCTCGGCAAGGGCGGCATGGCGGAGGTGTACGAGGTGGAGCATCCTACGCTCGGCGTCCGCCGCGCCATGAAGGTGTTTCGCGCCGACGGCGAGCGCTCTGAGCTTCTGCGCTCGCGCTTCCTTGCCGAGGGCCGTCTTCTCGCCCGCCTTGACCATCCGCGCCTCGTCAAGGTCTATGACTGCGACGTTGACGCGGTGACGGGAGCGCCATACATCACGATGGACCTTGTCGTCGGCGCGGACGGCGAGCCGCATACGCTCTCGTCGCTACACAAGGAGCGCAAGACTACGGAGGCGCAGCTGCTCGTCTGGTATGAAGACCTCGCGGACGCTCTTTCTTATATTCATTCCGCAGGAGTGGTCCATCGGGACGTAAAGCCATCCAACATACTTGTCGCCGCCGACGGACATGCCATCCTCGCCGACTTCGGCGTGTCGCGCATCAGCGACGACACGCTTCGCAGGGAGCTGTCGATAGAGGCGACGATGGCCACAGACGCGAACTCTGCAGCCCGCATCGTCTTCGGAACCGCGAACTACCTCGCTCCCGAGGTCCGCGGCGGGCGCGACGCAACTGCCGCGGCCGACATCTATGCGCTTGGCGTCACGCTCTTCAGGCTGCTTACGGGGGTGTGGTATGAGCCTGACTCCGACGCGCTCGACCTTCTCGACGGCTATGACCCGGTCTGGCGCGGCATATTCCCCGCGCTGCTCGCGGACTCGCCGGGGGGACGTTCGCTGCCGTCGCCGCGCCGCCGCATGAATGGAAAGTTCTTCTGGGCGCTTGCTGCTTTGGCTGCAGTCCTCGTCGTCTCCTCCCTTGTCTTGCTTCTTTGGCAGCGGCGCAACTTGCCGCAGGAGCGACATGTCGAGGACATCTTCTTCGTCCCGTGAATTTTCAGTGTCCCATTTTCCGGCGCAATTCGTATATAGCATTGAAATATGGCGATTCGCACCAACGAGAAAAAGGACACCGCAATGATGAGGGCGATTATGATGACGGTCGTCGCGGCACTTGCGTTAGCGGCCGCGGGCGCGACGCCGCAGGAAAAGGCTGCAAAGGTCAATGAAATCCTGCGAAAGAACCTAAAGGCCATTGGCGAACCGTACTGGAGGCCTTATGGCTATTCGGAGAAGACATGGTACTTGCAGCGGCTACACGGCATAGATGCAAAACTGATAGACGAAGATGTTCGCGTCAAGACATTGAAGACATCGTTCATCGGCGCAGTACACGATCGGGACGAGTCCTTTGCCGTGTGCGTCCTACTGCGCATAAGGCGGGAGGTGAATGGGTTTTCCAGACGCAACGAGGAGGCGCTTATAGAGAAGGCCTTCTCCACGGCTCAGTTTGCCGATGACTACGGGAAGAGCCTTTTTCAGGACAGATTTTCCGAAGCGCTGGCCAAGAGCTCTTCCCCGGCTGGATATGCGCTTGTCAGGATGCGCGCGATCAGGCTTGAACCTTTCATACTTCGTCCTCCAATGACGCTCGACAAGGCGGTGCGGATCCTTAACAGGAAGGCCGTCGCGGCGGATTACGTAAATGGCGGCATGGGGGTGAAGTTCGACTTCAAGCATGGCGGGTTTTACGGAGATCCGCCTGAGCTGCCGAAGGTTCAGGTCGGGGAATACGCGTATGGCAATGTCGGCGTGACGCTTGAGGAGGCTGTGAGGGCCATTGCGGGGTCTGTCGGCTATGCGTTTGAGATCCGTTCAGACGGCGTTGTCGAAATCGTCGGGAAATAGGGCGGAGGTCAAGTTTTCACGGCGAGATTTAGCCAAGGATGCCGGACTTGTGGTATAATACGGCAACTAAAACAAGAGGGCAAGGAGGCGATGATGACGACGAGCAAGGCGCTGGAAACGCTGTTTGAGATGTGCGAGGAGAGCAACGCGAGCGATCTGCATCTCGCGGTAGGGCTTCCTCCGCGTTTCAGGGTCAAGGGATCTCTCGTTACGAGAGGTGACCTTCGCACGTTTGACGCGTCGGACGTGGAGGCCATTGCACTTGAGCTGGGCCGGACGTCTGTTCCGCTTGCGCCAGGCGAGGGGGTGGAGCGCGTACGCGAGGTTCTCATGCGCGAGAAGTCCATCGACGGCGCGGTGACGAGCCCGTCAGGCATCAGATACCGCTTTAACGTCTATCGCTCCAGCGACGAGTGCGCGGTCGCCCTGAGGCGGCTCGATTCGCGCTTTCGCTCTTTCGCGGAGCTTGGCGTGCCGGAGAGGATAGAGTCGTTCAGCGACGAACGCGATGGTCTTTTCATTGTGACCGGTCCCACTGGCAGCGGGAAGTCCACGACGCTCGCGACGATGATCGACATGATCAACCACAAGCGCGACGCCCACATAATCACGATCGAGGACCCCATCGAGTACATACACAAGTCGGACCGTTGCATCGTCCACCAGCGAGAAGTCGGAAAGGACGCGAAGGGTTTCAACGCCGCCCTTGTCGAATCGCTCCGGCAAGACCCAGACGTCATTCTCGTTGGCGAGGTGCGCGAGCTCGAGACAATGCGCACGGCGCTCCGCGCGGCGGAGACTGGCCATCTCGTCTTTACGACGCTGCATGCGGGTGACTGCGTGGGGGCTGTCGAGCGCCTGATTGCGGTGTTTCCGCCAGACGAGCAGAACAGCGCGAGGCGACAGCTCTCGCTCGTCCTGCGCGGCGTTCTGGCCCAGCACCTCCTGCCGCGAGAGGATGGCGGGCGGGTGCCTGCGTGCGAGCTTCTCGTGAACACTATGGCGAGCGCGAACCACATCGCGACAGGTCATAGTGCGCAGATATACTCCGTAATTGAGACGGGCGGCAACAACGGCATGGTGACTCTCGACCAGTCGCTTGAAAGGCTCGTTCGCAGCGGGGCGATTTCCCTTCGCACTGCGCTCGGAATCGCCCGCTACCCGGCGCAGCTTAAGCAGCGCCTTGGGGTTCTGTGACAATGTGCTGCGGGGGATGGGGGGAGTGTGTGGTTTAAGCCACAAAGAACATGAGAGACAGGAGTAGGAGAGGGTGTGTTTTGAGCCACAAAGGACAGGAGATGCAGGAGGAGGGACCTAATAATGAAAATGAAAACAATCTTAATCGCAGTCGCTGCGCTTGTAGTCGTCGCGGTAATAGGGATCGGCGCCCTTGTTTTGAGGGATGGTAGCACGGCTGCAGTTTCGGCAGACGAAACTGCTGTCGAAAAGAAGATCGTCAAAAAGAAATCCTTCAAGAAGGCATCCGTTCCGGCACGCGAGAAACTGGCTAAGGCCTCGCCTGCAAAGACGAAGACGAAAAAGCAAAAGTCTGAGCTTCCTGTTGCGGGCGAGGACATTGCCGAGAAGGCGGCCGATGCGGAAAAGAAGGAGAAGGGCGACAATCCGTTTCCTCGCTACCTTGACATGTTCAGGAACAATCCGGAGGCGCTAGCCGCCGAGTTCGAAAAGGAGGCAGATGAGGATCGTGCCAAGCAGCGGGAGATGCGCGACAGGGCCATAGCCAGACTGAAGCTGAATGCGGAGCAGACCGCGGTGTTCGAAAAGGCGCTGGACGACCTTCGCGATGAAATAACGCAGCAGAACCGGGAGTGGGCGGAGCTTGTCATGAGCGGGCAGTTGAACAACGAAACCGCAGATGGCAGTATTTGGGACAGCAATCCTCTTCTCGGGCAGAGAATGGTGGCGGCTCGCGAGGTTGCCGTACGAGAGACGTCGGAGAAACTTTACGAACAGTTGGTGCTTGACGGCGTCTCCGATGCGGTGGAGCAGCGCGTTCTTCAGAGTGTCGTCTATCGGACATCATTTTCTTTCGAGTGTTACGAGCCAAATCTCGCTGTCTACGACAAGGTGTACAAGAACATGGGCTTTGGAAAAGGCATCTTCAGTTGGTGCGTAAGACCGCGGCAGAAGGAATGACCACGCCGGGCGATCTATGAGGCGTCAACGGTGGTGTTTTGAATGATGGCGGAATTTTCGTCACGGAAATTTCGCCATGAGTTTCGGGTATTGGATGGGGACAGACCCCGCGAAAGCCTTGTAAATAGCCCTTTTGCGCATTCTGGTTGGGTGGGGATGACTATTGACAGCATGGTTGCGATTTGATATCATTGCTACAGTTTCATTTTGGCACTAAAAAGCAAAGCAAAGGAGAATCGGCGATGAGTGCGTTGACTATTAGGGAACTACCAGAAGAGACGATGCGGACGCTTAAGGCCAGGGCGTCTTACAACCACCGTAGTCTGAACGGTGAGATTCTTTATCTCTTCGATTACATCGCGTCGTTCGGGGAGAAGTTCACGTTCACGATTTCGCGTCCTGAAGATCCGTCCGTAACTCGTCGCCGCGATGCCGTCCTCGCCCTTGCCGGGCAATGGAAAGACGACCGCTCTGACGAGGAGATCCTGCAAGATATTGAGAGTACGCGGACATTTGGACGGGAGGTGGATCTGTGATTCTCATGGACACCAATGTCTGCATCCGAATTCTTCGCGGACGGGAGGATGCCGTCAAGGCGTTCTCGGACAATGCCGGCGATGTGGCAATTCCGTTTATGGTTCTCGGGGAACTCTACTACGGTGCGGCTCGTTCCAAAGATCCTGCACATGGGAAATCCTTGGTGGATAGATTTGCCAAGGCACTTCCTGTGGTTGAGTCATCCCCTGCGATAATGGAAAGATTCGGTGCCGAGAAGGCGCGGCTGGTGGCGGCGGGAACTCCAGTAGAGGATGCAGACGTCCTGATGGCATCTGCGGCCTTGGTGTGCGGCGGTCGTATTGCCACCAGAAACGTGCGCCATTTTAATCGTTTTAATGGCCTTGAAGTCTTGCAATGGTGAATAAGGTAGTTCTATGCAGAAGAAAAACGTAATAATTGCAGTTGCTGCGCTTGCCACAGGCGCGGCGGTGGGCTGGTTCGCGGGGGGGGATTGGGGAATGGGTAACGGGTAACGTATCCCCCGAGCGAAGCGAGCCGCGCAAGCGGTCGCTAGAGGGGTGGGAATGGGGAACGGGAGGGGCGCGCTTCCGCTGCCGCGGAGCCAAAGCGCAAGGCGAACGGAAATATGTCAATTCACCGAACGGAAGTGTGCCGATTCACCGAATGAAAACATGTCAATTCACCGAACGCTATTGATTCTCCGTAGCAAAGTATGCTATAATACAGACCATGAAAGTGGGTGAAGTTTATAAAAAACGCATTGTAGACGCAGTTTTGGCGCGAAAACTGTCGGGGGCTGGTGCTGTTCTCGTGGAGGGGCCAAAATGGTGCGGCAAGACAACCACATGCGAGCAGCATGCGAATAGCGTTCTTTACATGGCTGACCCAGTGCGGCGTGATCGGTATCTCGTTCAGGCAGAAGTCGATATAACGGAATTGATGAAGGGGGATCAACCGCGTCTTATAGACGAATGGCAGGATGCGCCGAAATTCTGGGATGCCATACGTTATGATGTCGACCACTCCGCCGGATGGGGACACTACATCCTTACGGGATCGGCGGTTCCTCCCGATGACAAGAACGAGCGGAGCGGAAAGAAAGACATCGTCCATTCGGGCACGGGCCGCATAGTGCGCATACGGATGCGCCCAATGTCGCTATGGGAGTCGGAAGAATCGTCTGGAACGGTTTCGCTGGACGCGCTTTTCAAGGGCGAGCCGTTCAAGCCATGCAAGGCCATTGAAAGGTCTTTAAGGGACACGGCGCATCTTGTTTGCCGCGGCGGGTGGCCGCAGGCCATAAGCCAAGGCGGCGAAACGGCGCTTGACCGCGCTTTTGAATATGTGGACGCGGTCGTCAATTCGGACATATCGCGCGTTGACGGCGTTTCGCGCGACCCGAGGCGTGCGCGGCTGCTGCTGAAGTCATACGCAAGGGTGCAAGGGACGCAGTCCACCATAGTGAACATCCGCAAGGACATGACAATTGGGGATGGCAACGGGCCAGACGACGACACGGTGTCGTCGTATCTAAATGCCTTGCGCAAGATATTCGTGGTCGAGGACTCCGAGGCGTGGTGTCCGGCGCTGAGGTCCAGGGCGGCGATTCGCATGTCGCCAACGAGGTATTTTTCTGATCCGTCCATTGCGACTGCCGCGCTCGGCCTTGGTCCGGAGGATTTGATGAACGACATCCGCACTTACGGATTGCTTTTCGAGACCATGGCGGTGCGTGACCTGAGAGTGTATGCGGACGCATTGAACGGAGGCGTCAGCCACTATCTCGACCGCAACGGGCTGGAGTGCGATGCGGTCGTACACCTGCGGAACGGAACGAGCGGACTTGTAGAGGTCAAGCTTGGCGGCGAGTCGCTCATCGAAGAGGGAGCCAAGACGCTAAACGAACTCTCGGGCATTGTTGATGCATCGCGGCAGAAGGAAGTCGCGTTCAAGATGGTAGTCACAGCAACTGGAGATTTTGCATACCAGCGCACAGACGGCATAATTGTATGCCCGTTGTCCGCGCTTAGACCGTAGATGGAGAGAAAGTTGTATTTATGCAGATGAAAAACATCATAATCGCAATTGCCGCGCTTGCCGCTGGCGTTGCGGCGGGCTGGTTTGCGGGGGGATTCGTTAAAGGGCGACAGCATGCTGGGGGAGTGGGCGTCTCGCCCGCTCAATGCGACGGACAAGGTGTCCACCGTGCCAGCAAAGCGCCAAGTCCCAGGCGCAAGGCGCCAATCCGCTCGTCAGCGAATGCCGAGGTGCAAAAGCGCATCCTGAAAGCCAACATCGCGGCGTTGGAGAAGAGTCTTGCCGCCGCGAAAAAAGAGGCTGCGGCAATTGCTGAGGCGAAGGCGACCAAGGACTCGACTGGTAATTTGGGCGAGAATGCGCAAAAGTCACAGTCCCGTGCATCAATGATAGCGCTTGGTAAGAAAGGCCAGAATATCACCATCGGCGAGTGGCGGCGTTATGCGCCTGAACGGTGGGAGGAAATTAGGAACATGCAAGAGAGATGGAACGACTCTAAGCGCCGCCAGGTTATAGACATGTGCGAGATGCTGGCATCGGCGGATACCTCCGCCATGAACGAAGAAGAGCGGTCCTTGCACTTGAAATACATGCAGACACTCACGGACTATCAGGCGGCGGTTGACAGGGACCTGTACGAGATTTCCGACGAGGCACCTCTGAAGGACATGTTGTATTCTTCCGAGGTTCAGCGTCTTTGCGATTCGCTGGCGGGTCGGGCGAAAGGGAGCGACGTGAGTTCTTCCGCCGAGAGGAACATGCTTCTCGGCATGGCGGCAAAACAACTTGGGCTTTCAGAGGATGCAATGAAAGATTTCTCCGGCGTTTCCGAAAAGGCGTTTGAGGCTGTTTTCGATTTTTGCACTTTTAATTCGAGTGGAGACGGGGAAGGCGAATCGAAGGGAGGTGTGCAATGAAGGGCTGGAAAGCGGAGAGAACGGCAATCGTCTTAATGGTGAGTGTTGGCGTTGCTGCCGGTTGGGTTGCGAATCGGCGGTTTGCGTCGCACGTCGAACAATCGTATGGCGGAGATGAAAGCACTGTCGCGTCGGTCGTATCCACAGTCAAAACGGATGTCGAGCTCGGGACGCCCGTGACGGACGCGGAACTTGCAGATCTCCGTGAGCGCAAGGAGCGACTTGAGACGGAACTTTCGGCTGTGATAGGCGCAGGGAGAGATGCCGAAAAGGTTTTGCCCGGCTACAATGCGTTTTTCGCCGCCGAAGAAAAAACAAGGGATGCGAAGACTAGTGGCGATCTGCGGCGGCTTGCACCGGAGGCCCACGCCGAATGGTGCAAGCTCATGCGCATGTTCATGGAAACCGCGAAGCGGGGCCGACGCAGTTTTGCGAAGCTGGACGGCATGATCGATGCATCGCGTCTTACGGACAAGGAAAAGGCAGTCCACGAGAAGTTCTCCAATGCGTTGGCGACGTACGAAAGGGTGAGCGGGGAGCGGAAAGTCTGGGAGGATGACTATCCGCTTGAGGCACTTGATGTCGGCGAGAACGACTCGGATTCACTGGAGATGCTGACGGAACTGGCCAAGAGCGAAGCAGAGGCAATGGTTGGCGCGGCGGTATTCAAGCGGGCGCGAGAGATGGGGTATTCAGAGGAAGATGCGGATGCCATAGGCGAGACGTTTCGCGCAATCTTTTCAGCAACGAATCTTTGTCTGCAATGATTGCAAAAAAGAAACGATGCAGGAGAGGCAGGAGTGGGGGAGGGTATGTTTTAAGCCACAAAGAACAGGAGAGGCAGGAGTAGGGGAGGGTGTGTTTTGAGCCACAAAGAACAGGAGAGGCAGGAGTGGTAAGAGGCAGAACGATCAAAACCTCCTGTTTCTCCTGTTCTCCATGCTAAAAATACAACTGCAATCTTTAGGTTGAGTGTTCGAGTGTTCCCTATTGCAATGCGGAAGTGAATTATGATATAATTCGTCTGAATTGGCGACATAGTGCTTGTGATGGGCTATAACTCGTCAGATATGGAGAGTTATGAAGTTTGATGTTTTGATGACAGATGGTGAAGCATTGCGCGAAGCGGGACATCGCCTCGCGCAGATTCGGCTTGGTCTTAACATGACTCAGGCCGAACTAGCCTCTAGGTCTGGAGTTTCAAAACGTTCAATTGAACGGCTTGAGGCTGGTTTTGGCGGATTGCGCCTTGACGTGTTTTTTCTAGTCTGCGGAGCGCTAGGGCTTACACAGGGGTTTGAGACGCTTTTACCCGAGTCTCGCCTGTCGCCACAGGATATACTTGCCGTGCACACTGCGCCCAAGAGGGCGCGAAGCCGCAAGGCGAAGGATAAAAGCAAATGGGGAATTGAACAATGAACGAGGCCGCAGAAGTCTTGCTCTGGGGAAAACGCATCGGCGTTGTGTCGCGCGTTGACGGTTCGCCTTGCGCTTCGTTTGCATACGACGCGGAGTTTCGCGAATCGGGACTGGAGCCCGCTCCACTTATGATGCCGGTTGGCCGGAATGTCTATTCGTTTCCGGCGCTTCCCGCCGTTTCGTTCCATGGACTTCCTGGCATGCTTTCCGACTCTGTTCCAGACAAGTTCGGCAATGCCGTCATCGGTGCTTGGCTGACGAGTCAGGGGCGCTTGCCGGACAGCCTTACGCCGATTGAGCGCCTGTGCTACACGGGTGTCCGCGGCATGGGGGCCTTGGAGTATCGTCCGTCATTGTTCGAACAAGGCGACGAAGCAGAGGCAGTTCATGTCGATGCGCTTGCCGAGCTTGCTAACGAGATTCTGAAAAGTCGCAAGGAGGCCGTGGCAAGGCTTGTGCCGGACATGAAGCGCTATTCCTCCATCCTCAAGGTCGGGTCGTCGGCGGGCGGTGCGCGCGCGAAGGCGATCATCGGCTGGAATGAGGAGACTGGCGAGGTGAGGTCCGGGCAGGTCAAGCTCCCGGAGGGCTTCGGCTACTGGCTCATAAAGTTCGACGGCCTTGTCGGCAACGGCGACAAGGAGGGCGACGACAAGTGGGGCTACGGGCGCGTCGAATACGCCTACCACCTGATGGCGCGCGCGGCGGGCATCAAGATGTCGGAATGCCGCCTATGGAACAAGCGCCACTTCATGACGCGCCGCTTCGACCGCCTCGAAAACGGCGGCAAGCTCCACATGCAGACGCTCGGCGCGATGGCGCACCTCGACTTCAACGACCCCGTGTCGCATTCCTACGAGCAGGCGTTTCGCGTAACCCGCCGCGTGGTGAACGACGCGCGCGCCAACGAGCAGCTTTTCCGCCGCATGGCGTTCAACGTGCTCGCCTGGAACTGCGACGACCACGTTAAGAACGTATCCTACCTCATGGACCGCTCCGGCGAGTGGACCCTCGCGCCCGCCTACGACGAGTGCTATGCGTACAACCCTGCGGGCGACTGGACGTCGCGCCACCAGATGGCGGTGAACGGCAAGCGCTTCGACATCACCGACGACGACATCCTTGCCTGCGCTCAGTTCGCCAACATGCGCGAGCGCAAGGCGCGCGCTGTTCTGGACGAAGTGCGCGCGGCAGTGCGCGAATGGCCGCGCTTCGCCGTCGAGGCGGAGGTCCGCGACGACTTCGCCGCCGCGATAGCGAAGACACTCGGCTGCACACGATAGGCATAGGAGTGGAAAGTCTGTAAAATTTCAGTGTCCCTTTTTTTACCCAAATTCGTATATAGCGTCAGACGGGGGCGATGGACGCCGCCGAAAAGAAAAAAGGAATCAAGAAGATGAAGGTCAAACTGATGGCTATGGCGGCGCTTGCGGCGTGCTCTGCGGCTGCGATGCCCACGAACGAGCAGCTGGAGAAGGCGAACAAGGAGGTACAGGCCTCTCTCAAGACGCAGATTGCCGCATGGCAGGGCGGCAGCATATCCAACGGCGACCTTGCGGCGCTCATGCTCCTGAACGCCGACAAGTTCAAGGACGAGGCCCAGCACTATGCATGTCTCCAGGCGGCGTTTGCCGCGGCAGTCCGCGCGAACGACGCCGCGACGGCGTCAAAGGCCTTGGGGCGGATGAAGTCCGAGGTGGCGGGATTTTCCGCAAAGCACGAGAAGCGTGTAATCGACAAGGCGCTCGCCAAGGCCGACAAGAAAGCCGCGGCGGAGTTCAAGCACTCGCTCAAGAGCCATATTGCCGAGTCGTGCAGCTCCGTGGCGGAAATCGAAATGATCGAGCGCATGAAGAGAATCGAGATTCCCGTATTGGACTTCAAGCCGCCGAAGACGCTGCCCGAGGCCATCGGGTATCTACGGCAGCAAAGCGTCGAGCATGACGACCCCACCATGACCAAGGGAAAGCGCGGGATAAATTTCGTGCTGAAGGGCAACTTGGCCGGAAGGACGATGCCGAAGATCTTTGCGAAGAACATTTCCCTCTACAACGCCCTCGATCTCATCTGCCAGGCGACGGAAACCTCGTTTTCGTTCAGCGAGATAGGCGACAAGGTGGTTTTAGTTGTAATAGAGTCCACCCGCGCCGAGGACTTGGCGAGCGGCAAGAATACGCACGACATAGTCGCCTTTAGGCCGCCTGTGCCGCGCACCAATGCCGAAATCGGGCTCGTCGGGCGCATGAAGAGGATCGTGATCCCGACTATTTCCTTCACGCAAACGACTACTGTTGCGGAGGCAGTTGAATATTTTCGCAGCCAAAGCATCGAGCATGACGACCCCACTCTGCCAAAGGGCAAGCGCGGAATAAACTTCTTCCTGAAAACAGAAGACGGCGAGGATATTGCGAAAAGAACGCTTCCGAAGATAAGGGCCAGCAAGATTTCGCTATACGATGCGTTCAATCTCGTCTGCGAGGCGACAGGCCTTAACTACAGCTTTGGCAAGAAACAGGAGATTGTGGTCGAACAGTTAAAGTGACGGACAAATCGACAGACACATGCGCATGGAGCTATCCGGAGACGTCTGTGACGCTTCTCCGGACGCTCCGAGAAGCCCGGAGCGGCGTCGATGACGCCGCCTGGGCTCGTTTCGTCGACATGTACGGGCCGGTTGTGCACCATCTCGTGCGGCTTCTCTCGCCGGGACTGTCGGACGCCGACACCGACGAGGCCGTGCAGGACGTATTCGTGAAGCTCGTCGATATCCTGCGCTCTGGCGCATACGATCCTGCGAAGAGCAAGTTCCGCACCTACCTTTCTACGCTTGCGCGGCGGATTCTCATAGACCGCTACCGAGAAGCTGCGCGGCGGAAGGGCCGTGAGGTCGGCATTGAAGCCGCAGAGGACGTCGCGTTCGAGAACGACCCCGGAGAATGGATGGACGCGAAGTGGCGAGTCGCCTGCCGCATGGCGGCGGAGCGGCGCGTCATGGAGGAGTCGGCGCTTTCCAATGAGACCCGCGAGGCGTGGACGCTTCTTTCATTCAGCCAGCTTCCTGTCAAGGAGGTCGCACGGCGGCTTGGCGTTCCCGCCAACACCGTCAGCAAGATCAAGCGCCGCATGGAGGCGAGGATAGCCGCCATGCTCTCAATGTTGACAACTTGTTGACAAGCTATAGGCAACTGTAGATACTGCGCACTGCGCCAGTCGCGGCATTTCTGCTATAATTTGCCGCATGAACGATTTGAAGACTCCACCAAGCAGCGTGGCCGCCGAGCGCGCGGTCCTCGGCTCCATCCTCATCGACACCACGAGCCGGTCTGGCGACCGCGTAATGGACCTCTGCCTTACGAGCGGTGTCAACGAAGAGACTTTTTTCGATCCGCGAAACCGCACTATCTACTCTACCATGCTCGCCATGAACAGGCAGGCGCGTCCCCTCGATCCACTCACTCTCACGGAGGAGATGAAGGCCTCGGGGAAGTTCGAGGCGATTGGCGGAGCCGGGTATCTCCAGAGCGTGGTCGACCAGGTGCCGACGGCTTCGCATGCAGAGCACTACATCTCGATAATCCTCTCGAAGCAGCTGAGGCGCACTCTCATAGAGCGCTCTTCGAAGGTGATCGAGAACTGCTACGACGAAGGGGAGTATCCAGATCCGCGCATTCTCCTCGGCGAGGCGGAGAAGTCGTTTCTCGAGATAGACTCCGGCGCGACGAGCTCCCTCAGCTGGGGCGCGGCGGTCGATGCGAGCTTCCGGCGCATCGACAGGATGTTCGACACCGGCGGCAAGGAGATGGAAGGGCTCTCCACGGGGCTTAGGCACCTTGACGAGAAGATACAGGGCCTCAAGCCTTCCGAGATGATCGTCATAGCGGCGCGGCCTTCGGTGGGAAAGACTTCGCTTGCGATGAACATAGCGGAGAGCTGCGCGCTTGGGCAGATGCTGACTCTCAAGAACGACATGTACCCCCCTGTGGAGTGCGACGGCGGCAAGCGCCATCCAGTTGCGATCTTCTCCCTCGAAATGCCGGTCGAGGCCCTCTCTAAGCGCATGATCGCGGGCCGCGCCCACGTCAACATGTGGCGCGTCAACAGGAATCTCGTCCCGAAGAACGAGCGCAACGCCATGACGAGCAACCTCATGGCCTCCGCAGGCGACCTCAAGGGCGCCGAGATATATGTCGACGACACGGCGGCTCTTGACGTGATGGACCTTAGGGCGAGGGCCCGAAGGCTCAAGAAGCTCCACGGCATCGAGCTTGTAGTCATCGACTACCTCCAGCTCTGCACCTGCCGCGATGCGGCGCGCCATGGCAGCCGCCAGATAGAGGTCTCGATGATCTCGCAGCAGATCAAGGCGATGGCCAAGGAGCTGAAGATACCGGTGATAGTCCTCTCTCAGCTCTCACGCGCGAACGAGCAGCGCGGCGACAAGTACGAAAGGCCAAAGCTCTCGGACCTCCGCGACTCTGGCGCCATCGAGCAGGACGCCGACATGGTGTTCCTCCTGCGCCGCCCGTCGCGGAACGCCAACGACCCCGACAGCAAGGACGAGCTTCTCGCGATAATTGACGTCGCGAAGAACAGGAACGGAGAGACAGGCGAGGTGAAGGTCAACTTCAGGCGCGAGTACGTGCGCTTCGAAGACCGCCCGCTTGACGCCACCGGCGCGGCTGCCGAGGCGTTTGCCAACAGCGCCCCGTCTCCGTCCGACTCTTCCTACACCCGCGACAAGTTCATGAGTTGATTTTAGGTTCCATAATATATTGGAGTGAAAATTGGCTGTGTGTGCGGCGTCGCGGAGAGATGCCGCCTCCGTGTAGGCTGACCGCCCGACCCGTTTTTCGCCGGTCCCCATGCCATTGCCGCTCGCCCGGTAACGCCCGACCCGTAACGAGGCTTGAAGTGGGATAAGTTGCAGAAAACGCGAGATTGCCCGCTAAAAATGAAGCGACGGCGGGGTCCCTCCCCACAGCGGCGGGGTCTGTCCCCAAGTTTTGTCCACAAGTTTCGTGCGTTCCCAGTCTCGCGGCATGGACCAGACGAAATCTTGACACGGCTTGGGCTTTTTGGGTATAATACGTGCCAACAAAGCTTGGGAGAGGAAGGTTCTGTTGGAGAGTTTGGATAAATTGCCGTTTGCGGTGGCGCGGTCAAGCCGGGCGACGCTCGTTGAACAGGTCGCAGAGGGGCTTCGTCGCGCCATCGACTCTGGCTTCTACAAACCCGGCGACGTTTTGCCGACGACGCGCGGACTTGCGGATGCTCTTGGCGTTAGCCGCATCGTGACCCGCGCGGCGGTGCGCGAGCTTGCGGAGGCGGGGCTCATCAATCCAAAGCCGAGCGTCGGCTCGGTCGTTCTCGGGCGGCATGGCAAGCTGTGGCGCGGCAACGTCCTCTTCATTTCACGGGCTAAGGGCTGGATGTACTATGCCAACGTCTTTACGGCGACGCTGCGCACTCGGCTCGTCAAGGCGGGATGGCTCTTCACGCATGTAGCGGTCGAGCCAGGCGCGGACGGCAATGTGGACGTTTCAGAACTTGAGCTTCAGCTTACGCATCCCGTGACACTTGCCGTAGTCTTGTTCGACAATCCTGTTGCAGAGCGCCTTCTTTCGCGCTCGGGCGTGCCGTTCGTGACGATAGGCGATGTGCAGTCATGTCGCCTTAAGGGGTGTGTCGGGCACGTGCGCTACGATAGGTCGGCGGCGGCTTCGGAAATCGCAAAGGCGGCGGTCGAGGCTGGCGTGAAGACGGCGCTTCAGGTCGGATGCGCGGACTTTGACGACATTGGCGCGGCGATGAAGGCCGCTGGCATACGCACGAAGAAATGGACTATACCGATTCCGAAGGACGGAATCATGCCGATGGTGGTATCGTCCGCTGCCCGCGATGCGTTCGCCGAGCGCCTTGCTGGTAGGGCGCGTTGTCCTCAACGCGCCGCGGCGGCTTGGGGACAAGCCGCCCTACCAGATCTCGTCTACTTCTCCGACGACTATCTTTGCGTTGGCGCTCTCGCGGCGTTTGTTGCGGCTGACATACGCGTACCTGATGACGTGCGCGTGGTAACATGGGCGAATAGCGGCAATGGCCCGTTCTACGCCAAGGAACTCACCCGCACGGAGATGGATCCCCAAGGCGACGCTGACAAAATCGCCACAGCCGTTCTCGCTCGGCTTGAAAACCGCCCCGGCGACTTGCCGCCGACGCTCGGCCCCGTCTTCAGAAGGGGGGCGACGCTATGAACCACGCCGCACTACAGCTGCGAAAACCTGCCGCTCGTCACACTTTTCGTAGCGAATCAGACGGTAGTCTTCACACTTTCCGTAGCGAATTATCTACTATTCGTCACACTTTTCGTAGTGAATGGGAAAAGGAGGCGGCGTGATGGCGCGAGAAATGAGAACTATTTGCGGAACAATTCTATAAACGTAACATGAAAGGAAAAGCGTGAAAATGACAAAAATGCAGATGTTTATTCCCGCAATCGCGGGGGTAGCGTTCGGCGTTGTCGCCGAATGCAGCGGCGCCGAAGCGTCGTCCACACCGACTGCGGTGTGGGTAAAGCCGGAGGAGTCGCTCCAATGGAAAACCGTCATGTCAGCCTCCGCGCCCGTTGCGCTTGACTGGCCGTCTGGCGCGATGTCCGCGAGTCTGACCGTCACGGCGGACGGCGCGGTTGTCGGCAGCTCGACGATCAGCGACACGACGGCGACGGAAGCGCCGTTTCCCGCCTCTCTGCCGTCCGAGTATGGCGAAGAACGCGTCGTTACCGTCACGGTCGAGTATCTTGATGGCTTGGATGCGACGATTGAAACATCGTCAGCGCGGCTTGGCTTGGTGACAGGAGTAGGCGGGAACGCCACGCGGTGCGTCACGTCGACAAGTGAAAAGGCTTGGACGACGGTGAAGAACCATGCCGTAGTTCCGATTCCGGAAGACACGACAGCACTTACTGTGGATTCGGTTGCGCAGACTTTCGACGCACCTGGCTGGTGGGAGTGGAGTCGTATAGGCATAGAATCGCACACGCTTGTGCTGACGACTGATAGCGGTGAATCCTTGGCAACTGTCAAGGGACTTGGTTCCGGTGTAATCCTCATCGTTTTTTAGGTCAAACAATTCAACAAAACTTAACAACAAAGGAAAACAAAAATGAAAACGAAACTGATAGCGGCAATCGTTGGAATGGCGGCGCTCGCGGCGTCTGCCGAAACGGGAATCTCCGGCGTTATCGTGCGCCAGCAGTGGCCGTGGAACGGCAAGGTCAACATCGACTATGTGCTTTCCGATCCTGACGGCGGCGAGCACGATATCACTGTCGTGATGCGTAACGGCCCTACCGTAATTACAAACGAATGCGGATCCTTGACGGGTGATCTCATAGGTGTAAAGCCTGGCTCTCATCGAATTGTTTGGGATCCTTCGTTTAACATGCCGACGTATCAAGATGCGGTCATGGCGGACTTCTCTGCTACGCTTACGACGCCGGACGACGGCAATACGTATATGGTTGTCGATCTCTCGAAAGGCACTGCGGCTACTGCGGAAGATCCGTATCCCGTCTCCTTTATGAGCGCCCCGCCTGCTGGCGGCTGGACTGCTGAATACAAGACGGACAAGCTCGTCCTTCGCCGCATCCCCGCAGGAACCGCCGTCCTCGGCTCACCCGACGATGAAATCGGTCGCAATGCTTACTATGAGACACGGCGTAGAACGACGTTTACCAATGCGTTCTATATGGCCGTATTCGAGACGACACAGAAGCAGTTCATGAACGTGATGGGGTATAATCCCGCAACAGGTGGCCAAGGAGACATGCGAGCGCAACATGGCGTGAATTATCAACTTCTTCGCGGGACAAATTCTTTCGAGACGACAGGGACATGGCCGCAACACGAGGCAGCGAGTTTCTTCGGCGTTTTGAACTCGAGGCTGCCTGCGGCCGTGCTTTCAGCCGCCGGCCTTGGCGACTACGAGATGGAATTGCCGACTGTCAGCCAGTGGGAGTACGCCTGCCGAGCTGGAACGACAGGGGCGTGGAACAATGGCACTACGATTACGAATGGCACAACGGATGCAAATGCCGATCTGCTCGCCCAGTACAATGGCATTTACGGTAGCTATGCCAATGTCGGTCTAAAGAAGGCAAACGCATATGGCCTCTATGACATGCATGGCAATGTAGCCGAGATTACCAGGGATAGGGTTTTGTATAAGTTCTTAGATTCTGACCCCACGATTTGGGATGGTACAGACCAAGTAGAGCCGTTGAGGTACGACAGATTCAGCGGTAGGAATTTTCAGTGCATTGCTTGTGGAGGCTGGTACTTCCAGGGCGCGGCGCAAGGTGCCAAGAATGTCCGGTCGTCGTCGAACACCGGCCTGAGCATAACTGCTCAAGGTACTCAATATGGCTTTCGAATCGCCTTGACAAGGAAGCGTGCCAACTCAGGATATATTGCCCGTCCGTGACCTGAAGCGCGTATGGAAGCAAAAGGAGCGATTGCCGTTCTCTCTTTGTCGCTTGCGCATTTTGCGGCGATTGCAGACACTCCGTTGCTTACCATGCGCCTGCGGTCGAACGACACGGATTCAACGGCGATATGGAAGGCCAATTTCAATGCGATAGCCGGGCATCCCGGATGCTGTGACGAGATTTGGTTTTCCACGGGTTGCGGCGCTCCGTCGCTTGACTGGCATCGTGCGCATGCGGCGGTGATCGCAGACGCGATGCTGGACGCAAGGGCGGCGGGAATAGTGCCGTCCTTGCAGTTCCAGGCAACGCTTGGCCATGGCGATTTTCTTGGAACGCCGGAAATGTTTTCAATGAAGACGTGGACGGGCTGGACTGGTTGGAGCGGCATTGAAACCAAATACTGCAACTGCCCGCGACAGCCCGCATTCCACGCGTATTTGCGCGAGGTGTCGAAAATCTACGCACCGCTTGGTTTCGCCGGTCTTTGGATAGACGACGACCTGCGCATCGCACACCACCAGCCGTCCGACAGCTACGGGCGGCATATCGGTTGCTGGTGCAGGACGTGTCTGGCGGCATTCAATGCCGAGACTGGCGCATCATGGACGCGCGAGAAACTGGCGAAGGCTGTCGAGACCGACGACACCTTGTTTGCGCGTTGGCGAAAGTTCTCGGTCGACGGGCTGCGTATTGTCGCCAGGGCGATAGCGGAGACGTTCCACGAGTTTGCGCCCGATACGATGATGGCTCTTCAGCATGGATGCGAGGAGGACCGCGTAGACCAGGTGACCGCAGTGTTGAAGGTTCTGCACGAAATCAGCGGACGGGCGGTTGGATTCCGGCCTGGGGGCGGCGCGTATTACGACGACGATCCAAACGGAGTGATCCTCAAGAGCATTTCCACCGGCTGGTTCCGCAACCGCATTGGCGATCCTGGATGGGTGAAAGTGTGGACGCCTGAAATCGAGAGTTGGCCTCGCACCTACTACTCGCGCTCGTCGCAGGGGGTGTTGGCCGAAGGTTTCGGGGCGCTCATGTGCGGCATGAATTCCGTGAGCTTTTTCATTTCCAACAGTGCAATGGAAGATCCTGCGCTTTACGGACGCACATTCTGGAAGTCTCTGGCGGAAGCGTCGCCTGTTTTGCATGGCTACGCAAAGACGATAGATGGCTGCACAGCCGTTGGCTTCACCATGCCGGGCGCGCCCAGAATCGGAATTCGCCGAGTCGCAATTCCCGTACTGGCGGGGCCAGGCCGTTCTGTCGGGGAATTGACGAATGCCGATTGCGAAAGAAACGCAAACAGGATGACTTCTTCTGAAGTTCAGGCCTTTCGCGAAGACCTCGACCGCAGAGCCGGTGGCTTGCCTGCGCTCGTAAAGTCGCCTTTTGTGGGCCTTATGCAAGCACATGTCGACACGGACGGGAATTTCCGCTGTTTGTCACTTCTGAATCTGCGCATTGCAGAGCAGGGCCCGGTTTTGGTCCGACTGCGCAATGTTCCACGGGAATGGACTGTTGCCGTCTGGAATGAAATGCGGCACGGTCCTGTTGAACTTGTACTGGAGAAAGACGGAAAGGATTCCTTCGTGACGATTCCGAGCATAGATGCATGGAACGGAGGATATCTGAATGGCAAATAGAGATGGCCAAACATATCTGTATCTGGAAAAAGGAGGAGAACAGTGAAAGCAAGACTTGCAATCGGCACGACGATTCTGGCATTAGCCGCGTTTGCCGCGCCAGAATTCCAGCCATGCGTGAAGGAGTATCGTGCGCTCGGCGGACGTGAGTTTGACGTTTCTACGCTGCCGGTCGTTCACGAGTCGGGTGAATCGCTCGCCGCCGCTGCTGGCGAAGTTCCGTCTTGCGGCGAACGCAGCGAGGTCGCGGACGGAAAAGCGGAAGGGAAGGGCATATTCGTCGCTGTTGCCGCGTCTGACTTCGGGAAGGGACTTGCAAGACGTTTTTCGCTTTCAGTCCCTGAAAAGCCCCAGGGCTACGCGATTGCGGCGAAGGATGGTGTGGTTGCAATTGTTGGCAGCGATCCCGTCGGCGCATTCTACGGAGCGGTGACGTTCCGCCAGATGGTGTCGAATGGCGGCAAGGTAGAGCCCGGACAAGTCCGCGACTGGCCAGACATCCTCTATCGCGGCAATGTCTCCATCGGACGCGGCCTCATGCGGTACGCATATGGCGAGAAGGATCGCAAGGCGGCGTTAAAGTCTGCAATCGACGAGGTGGCGCGGCTGAAGCTGAACATGGTCTGCGACCCTTTTCTGATTTCGCCCAATTCTCCTGACAAGGAGCTTTCCTGGTGGCGGGAGATATTTCGATACGCTCGGGCGCGAGGCATTTACGCAAACGACTACGGGTCGACTGCGCTGTATCTGCGGGACAATGCCGGAAGCAATGTGCCGACGGGCGTAACGCCAAAGACATGGCCTTGTGTACACGACCACAGACCTTGGGGCGACTGGTACTACTGCTGGTCGGACGATGCGCTCGCCGAGGCAGCCGCCAACCGCTATGCCGACTATCTTCTCAAGGCGGGGATGGAAGATGGCATAATCGTCATTCATCCAGTCGACGGGGGATTTTGGCAGGATCCTGAAATGTGGTCGCGGCGTTGCGCCAAGTGCCGCGCAAGATGGAACGACCACGAGCGGTGGAAGGCAAGCGCCAACCAGTTCGGGATATTGTTTCGCGTTCTGAAGACGAGATGTCCTCGCGCGCTCGTGGGGTCGTGCATCTACCCATACACGTTCAATGCGCTCATGACGCCGGAATCGGAGCGGAGCGAGAAGTGGAAGGAGTCCATGCCGGAATACTGGCTGAACCTCGACCGAAATCTCGACAAAGACTTCTTTTTCTCCAGCTGGATATGCGGGGATGCCGTCATGCGGGAGATACGCAAGCTCATCCCGTCGCGGCAGTTCCATTTTTCAGACACATATCCGCAGAGCGCCGGCATCTTCGAGGCGTACCACCGCAAGGCCGCCACGGTGTGGGAGGCGGATTCGGCAAACATGTTCTCAAACCAGGGGAGCGAGATCCTGCGTGTGCAGTGGGAGTCGATGGCGTTGATCGCAGATTGCACATGGAACAAGGACGCCCCTGAATCGGAGAGGTTCGACGGTGGCACGTACTACGACTGCGAGACCGACCATGCGGGGAACACCGTGGTTTTTACGGAGACCCTGCCTCGAATCTGCCGGACGTTCTGGGGGCGGGAACTCGCGCCGGCGATGGAACAGGTGCTTGCGTCTGGCATTATGCCTGATTATCTCCTCAATCCGCCTGGGCGCGTAAGCTACTGGAACAATGTGCGGAGGAACGCAACCTTCGACCCGCTCCTTTCCGACGCGACATCCGCTCAGAAACCGGTTGGCCAGATCGTCGATACGCTGGAGCGCATGGCCGCGCAGGTCATGGCGGCGGAAAAGTGCGTTGCCGCGCTTGACGCGGCGCGGGAAAAGGCGGAGTCTCTTCCCGCCGTGAAAAGGCGGTATTTCATGTCGTTCGTCAAGATGGCGACGTACTGGCTCGCGACGGCAAAGGCGAGACTCGCCGTAAGGCGCGGCAATGCGCTTGTCGGGGCGGGACGCAGCAAGGAGGCGGCGGCGATTCTTGAATCGGCCCGGACCGAAGCGGAGCGGGATTATGAGGTGGCGGACGTCAATATGAAGGCACTTGCAAATGAAAAGGACGCGCTTGGATTCCGCTATGCGTGGCCTTATGGACGCGACAAGGCGCTGGCGGAGATCGACCGTGCACTGTCGTCGGCGCGGGTCGTCCTCAAGCCGCGACGTGTCGGACGTGTCGTGAAAGTCGGGATTACCGCTGGAGAGTCCGGCGAGGCGACAAAGCGGTATCTTGACAGGTTCGTGAACGTCAAGGCGGAAATCATGCCGTCCATATCGCTTTCGGAGCTCGACAAGTACGATTGCGTGTTCGTCATGGATCGTAAATGGGACAAGGACGAATTCTACGCGAACATTCGCGCCTACGTGGAGCGCGGCGCGGGCGGAGTGTATCTCGAAGGGCCGCTCGCGGGCAACAGGCGCTTCGACGTGCGCCCTGTTTTCCCCGAAATCGTCGCGGCATCGCCAAAGCAGTGCGAAAACTTCACGCAGAAGGCGAAGCGGCGCGACGGATCGGAAGCAAAGACGATGTATGTCGATTACTTTGCGCTCGTGCCAGGCAATGCCGGCGAAGTCGTGGCGACGGCTGCCGACGGAACGCCGCTTGCGGTGAAAGGCGAAGTAGGACTTGGAAAGGCGTTCTGCTGTGGCACGTTCAACCTAGAGGCGGTCGCAGGGTCGTATGACATCGCGAAAGGGGAGTTTTCGCTTTCTGGCCTCAATGCGGAATTGGCGAAGGAAGCGGTCGAATATTTCAGCGGCGCCAAGCTTGTCGAGAAAGGCGAATGACGCGCACGTTGGCAATCATGTTGGCGGTTGTCTTTGCCGTCATGGGCTTTGTCAGTGCGGACGAAACCGTGTGGATTGGCGAACACATAGTTGACCAGCCGTTGCGCTTTGCCCGCAAGGGGCTTTCCGTGCGGCCTGGTGCGAAGGTCGTCTTTCGCGGTGAGGGGCGCATCACAATTGAAAACGCGTCGTTCGTGGCGGATGGGGCTGCGTTCGAGTCCGACGGCATCCTGACCAATGCCTTCCGCATCAGCGTGTCCGGCGGGAAGATGGACATGACTCGCTGCCGCGTTTCATGCGTTAGGTCGCATGAGCCAAGCAAGGGTAAGGCGCACTACATCTTTGGCGCGTTCTGGTCGCAGTACGGGGGTGGCTCGCGCCTTGTCGGAAACGAATTTCGCGGTTCCTCTGCTGTTACATACGCCAACGCAACGGGCGTCGAAGTGCGGGACAACCTCTTTCTGCGCTCCGACAGGGCAGGGGTCTGTCTTTTCCACGTGGTGAATCCAGTCGTCGTGCGGAATGAATTCATGAAGTCCGTCGGCGACGCGTTGTACCTGAACGCGGCGGAGGGCGCGGACGTGCGGGAAAACCGCTTTACCGACTGCGCTGTCGGGATGGTCAACATGTCATGCTGTCGCTGCCGCTTCAGCGGCAATTCGTTCTTCGGCGGCGCGACGGGGATCGCGTTCAGGTGGGCTGGAGGCGAAAATCTCTATTCGGCAAATCTTTTCGAGGATGTGAAGGGGTCTGCGTTCACGGCGATAGAGGCGATGGGCGCGGACAACGTGTTCGCCAACAATCTCGTCAGCCGCTGCGGATACGGCTGGAGTCTAGGGAAGCAAAAATCGAAGAGGCGCATTGTCCTCCGTGACAATGCGGTTTCGGAGACAGGCACGGGCATTTCCATCGCGGAAGGGGAGGTCGATGCACCCAACAACGCGTTCTGGAAGGTGAGGACGCCAGTGGTCGCAAAGGGCGAGGCGAAAGTCTCCACGCCGAAAATGGTTACCTCCGATCCGTTGTTCAAGGATCCGTCGCGAGGTGACTACCGTCTGAATCCTGACTCGCCTTTGCTCAATGCTGGCGTAAATGGCGGCAACATAGGACTTTACCAGTGAATCGTTCGAGCATAGGGGAAGATGAGAAGCTTGCTGACAGTTATGTTTGTGTCCGCTTTGCGTGTCCGAAAAGGAGAGTCCGTCCATGAGTAAAATTACGGCCGCCGCAGTGTTGTCCGTGCTCGCGCTTGCGGTTCTTGGCGTCGAGCGGATTCCGCATCACAAGGAATATGGTTCGCTCGTTTACGTCGCCGCGTCTGACTCCTGCGTAGCGGACAAGGAGCGGGCGGATGTCGTGTGCGACGGCACAAACGCCGCACCTGCGATCAACGCCGCCGTCGCGAAGATGACCGCGTCTGGCGCTCGCGGCGGGAAACTCGTGTTCTTCCCGGGAACATATACAGTTGATTCGTGGACTGAGCGCACGGCGAAGGATGGCATAGTTCGCCGCTATGGAATCTGCATCCCCCATTCGCAGTCCGAAATTTTTTTCGAGGGGCTGGGCTACACGCACAAGGACAAGAACACGTCGCTGAAGATGAACGGCAAAGGCGTTGTCTTCGTGCTGTCGGCACGTCTATGGAAGGAGATGGAGCCGGACGGACATTACTCGCTTCTTGGTGCGGCACCGAAGGCAAAGGGAGATTTGTGGGAATACTCTTGGGGGTTCTTCCGTCTAAAAGACGTGTCGTTTTCGCTTCCCGGCAATGAGAAGGGGATAACGGTCGTCGATGGGCGATCCGCATCAGACATGTCGTGCGAGGGCGTCCAGATATCTACAGACGCGCCTTTTGGCGACGACAGCCGCGTGAACACACGCTGCATCGGAATCCGTACGTGCTGCGGCGGCAACAACGCACGTCGCTATGCTCTTGAGTTTTGCAAGGTCATGGGCGTTGGCACGGGCTTCCATATCGCGGCAGAGCATCTGATCATGCGGCAATGTATTCCCCAGCGCTGTGCATACGGCTACGTTTTTGGCGACGTGCCGTTTCTCGAATCGTTCCCCACGCACAGCGGCAACCACCCCGTCACGATGGAGAACTGCTGCTTTGAATACTGCTGGTACGGCATCACTCTCGGACGTAGCCGCCACATAGACCCGATATTCGCGAACACGCTAACTGCAATAGACCTGAATGCCGAGGAGGACGAAGGCTACGACGCCTACTCCGCGTGGAAGTCACGCAAGCTAATCCAGGATATCTCAAACGGCTATTGGCGTGGCGAGATAACTTACTTTCTCACGGCGAAGGCCAAGGCACATGTGCCGAGCGCACGAAACCTTTGGGGCGCGAACCTTGCTGATGGTGCAAATTTCCGCACCGTCAACACGGCGGCAAGGCGGAGAGGGCCTACGGCAGATCGCCCGACATCCATAACCGACCTCGGCTTTGGCTACTTCGACACCGACCTCAACCGCATGGTCTGGCGCACCGAGGCCGGTTGGAGCGAATAGTCAGACAAGGCGAACAGATAGAGCGAAGATGAGAATGAAAATGAGGACACTTTGCAGAACAATTCTTGCGGCGGCGGTGATGTTGTTGGCACCTGGAATGGCGAATGCCGCTCGGTATGAAAGACCGACGGGTGAACTACAGGAAAAGGCACAGGAATTGGCCGATTTGGCCGTGAAAGAAGGAATGCAGGGCGCGTTGCAGTTCTGCGCATTCAAGGACGGCAAGTGTATTGTCGATGTGTGGGCTGGGACAATGACGACGAACGCGGGCGCGGCGAAGATTGACGGCAATACGCTTTTCCCAATATTCTCGACTGAGAAGCCGCTGCTCGCAACGGCAGTCCACCGTAGTGTAGAACAAGACAAGCTTGCGTACGACAAGTCGGTCAGCGCATATTGGCCGGAGTTCTGGGGTGGCGGCAAGGAGCGGTTGACGCCGCGCCTGCTGCTTGCCTATCGCAGTGGGCTTCCTGATGTCAAGCCGGGGATGGAGTGGCACAGCCTTTCAGAGTTGGCAGACTGGAAAGGGATGCTGGACTGGTACGCCTCATGCGAGCCCGAGATAGAGCCTGGCACCAAACAGCGATATATGCCTAGGTCATATGGATGGGCGCTGGGCGGTCTTCTCGAAAAGGCTTGGGGGCGTTCCGCGAACGACATTCTGCGAGAGGAGGTTCTTGTCCCGGCTGGAATTGAACATGACTTCTATTTTGTCTGTGGCGACGGTGAAATCGGGCGAATCGCGACTGCGTATAGAAGCGAGGTGTTCGAAACGATGAACTGCGACATCGCGCGTCGTTCTCTGCTTCCGAGTGCTTGGGCGGTTTCGTCGGCTAGGGGAATCGCCAAGTTCTACAACCGCCTCTGCGGGTTCGATGGAGAACCGCCGCTTGTCGCAAAGGAAACTCTGGACGAGGCGTTGAAGCCGTGTCGTCACGAGTCCGACCCTATTCCTGACGCAGAGGGCCTTAAGAAGTGGCATCTGGTCTTCGGCATGGGCTACGGCTTATGGGGTGAGGCGGATGACATTTCACGCGTATTCGGACACGGCGGCGTAGGAGGCAGCGAAGGCCTTTGCGACCGTTCGCAGCGTCTTGCCGTTGGCTATACTTGCAATTTTGAAAATGCGCTGCCAAAGCTGCGCGAGGCGTTCTACTCTCTTGTGGGAATTCGCTGGCGCTATTGGAAGGACGATGTAAACATCCAAGACCTTCAGATGGCCACAGCATCTTCTGGACTTGAGCCTTGTGGCATTGTCGTTTCAGGCGATGGATTTACGAATCGTCTTTCGCGCGTTGAGTCTGGGTGGAGTGATGGAGCGGTATCAGTTGTCATTGACGGAGAGGGGTGTGTATCGATACGTTCTCCAAAGAAAGGACTTTCGTCAGTTGCCGCAAGCTGGAAGAGTGAATGGCCGCGCGGCGCGATATTTTTGAATGATGCCTGGGAGCGGTCTTACGGTGAACTTAAATGGCAATCGCTTTCCGATTGTGAGATTGTTTCGCCTTGGTATTTTCTTGAGACTGCGGGGGGCAAAACCTGTGGCATAGGCGTAGAGACTCAGCCAAATGCAATGGTGTGCTGGAAAATCGGCAAGGATGGTTTCTCGCTAGTTCTTGACGTGCGCGCCGGTGGTCGCCCCGTTAGACTTGGCGACCGTACTCTTCGCGCCTGCCGGATAGTCCGCGCCGAGTCAACTGCTGGCGAATCCGCATGGCGGTTCGGTCGGCGTTTCTGCCGCATGATGTGTCCGAAGCCGAAGTTGCCGAAGGCGCCTGTCTATGGCTACAATGACTGGTACTGTGCGTACGGCAAGAATACGGCGACGAATTTTCTTTCAGACGCAGAATACGTAATGTCGTGCGCGAAGGGTTGTGAAAATCCTCCGTATGTTGTTATGGACGACGGTTGGCAGAAGAACTCGCCGCCGGTCGTGGGCGAGTCGGGGCGAGGCCCCTGGGATGCTGCGGGGCCGAATTTCGGAATGGACATGCCTGAGTTCTGCCGTAGGATTGCCGCGCTCGGCGCGAAGCCCGGACTTTGGTATCGTCCGCTTCGCGCATGGGACGAGTTGCCGGAGGAGCAGCGTCTTGTGGCCGACCGCGACTATCTCGATCCTACGGTGCCGTCTGTCCGTTCGCGAATTGTCGAGGATATGCGGCGATTCCGCGAATGGGGTTTCAATCTCGTCAAGATAGACTTTCTGTCGTATGACATCGCGCAGACGTGGTCGTGCGATCCGCATCCATATCCGGAATTGTTCATCCAGGACGACCGGGCTTGGCGTGATGATTCAAGAACTACGGCGGAGGTGATGCTTGACCTCTATCGTGCGATGAAGGACGCGGCGGGCGATGATGTTGTCATTATCGGCTGCAATGCCCTGAACCATCTTGCGGCGGGAGTATTTGAATTGCAGAGGACGGGCAATGACACGTCGGGCAGGGACTGGAGCTGGACGCGCAAGAACGGAGTCAACACCTTGGCCATGAGGTCGATTCAGGATGGTGCGTTCTTCAAGATCGATGCCGACTGCGTGGGGCTTGCATCGGAAGGTGCGGTGCCGTGGATGCTTAATCGCCAGTGGATGGAACTTCTTGGAAGGAGCGGCACGCCGATGTTCGTATCGTGGCGACGCGAGCTGGCGACCCCGGAAGTCCGTGCGGCTCTAGCGGATGCGTTCAAAAACGCGTCATCTGACTACGAAACTGCCGAGCCCGTTGACTGGTTCGAGACGCGCCAGCCGAGGCATTGGCGTTTCGCCGACGGCATGGCAGCGGATTACGACTGGCAGGATAGCGCTGAAAAACGCTGCACGTGGTTTCGGGAAGCGCGGTTCGGGATATTTATTCACTGGGGGGTTTACTCGATCCCTGCGCGCGGCGAGTGGACGTATGCTTATGATTCATGGAAAGCGGGCGAATACGAGGCATTCGCCAAGGTGTTCAACCCGACGAACTACAACCCGCGCGAATGGGCGAAACTCGCGAAGCGGGCGGGGATGAAGTACGCCGTCCTCACGACGCGCCACCATGACGGCTTCTGCATGTTCGACAGCCATTTCACGGACTACAAGATAACGAACACGCCGTATGGTAAAGACGCCGTTCGCGAGTATGTTGAGGCGTTTCGAGCCGAGGGGTTGAAGGTCGGCTTCTACCACTCGCTTCCAGATTGGACGCATCCCGGTTATTCCGACCCAGAGACGCCGGCTGGCATGCAGGGGCGTCCTGTGCATACGCCGACGCCGGAAGAGTACGCCGCCTTCAAGGAACTTGTCGCCAACCACGTGCGACAGCTGATGACGGAATATGGGAAGATAGACCTTCTCTTTCTCGACTACACGAGCAAGTACAAGCAGGAGGGAGACTACTTCGACCGCGAGCGGCTTTTGAAGATCGCATACGAAAACCAGCCGGGAATCATCGTGAACGACCGCCTTTCCTTCTTGAAGGACAATGTGCGCGACTTCGACTACTACACGCCGGAGATTTGCGTTCCAAGCGAGCCTTTGCGCGTAAAGGGGCGCGAGGTTCCATGGGAGACATGCGCGACGATAAACGGCAACTGGGGCTATTGTGCGGAGGACAACGGCTGGAAGACGCCGGAAGCCCTTGTTGCAGGGCTTGTCGGGTGCGTCTCTCGCAACGGCAACCTGCTCCTCAATGTCGGGCCGATGGCGGATGGCTCGATCCCCGCTCCCGCCGTGGTGCGGCTGGCCGCGCTTGGCGACTGGTATGCCGCGAACGGCGAATCCATATTCGGCTGCGGGAAGTCGGATTTCACGCCGCCGTTTGGCTGCGCCTACACGCAGAAGGGGGACGCGCTCTACTGCCACTTCTTGCAGACTCCGCTTGGTGACGTCATTCTCCCGGGGCTTAAGGGAAAGATCACCAAGATGACGCTTCTCAGAACGGGCGAGGAAGTTCCCTGTATCGACCAGTGGGGCTTTGAACTGCTGAAGAAGGATGACCAGCGCATCCGACCCAAAGGCATTGCCCCCGGCGATGTAGTCAAGATCGTTCTCTCCAAGGAGTGAAGCGACATGGCGACAACAAGACGAGCGAAGTCAAATCTTGAGTTCCTGCTTGTGAGGGTTGCGGTGAAGGACTTGTCTGGGTTTGTGCCATGAAGCAGACTTCGCAGAGGTCGTTGCTGTTTCGGCAGAACGTGAACCGAACGGAGGATGTGTTATGGGGACTGTCGTTGGCGATTGCGTCGAAAATCTACACTTTCTACACTTCTACACGGCTAGAATCTAAAACGGGAGAAAACGATGCCTAAAAAGATAAAAGCGAATCTTGAATTTCTGCTAGTGAAAGCAGAAGTGAAGGGGATTCCTGAAAAGGGGCTGCTGCGGAGCCGCAACATCGGGCAGGTGGACTTGATCTGGCCGAGGACGGGGGTTGCTAAGAAGTCGGGATAGCGGAACGTTGGTCTATGTTTGCAATGGTAGAATGGTGTGAAATAAAAATAGCACCAATTTTTAGAATCGAAAAATGGTGCTATTTTGTTATTGCGCTTCCATGTCGGAATATGAGATAATACGCGGCATGGGAGGATTGTGCAGATGAAGATGGGTAACAATTTCATCGGTCGCGAAAGCGAATTGGAATCGCTGCAGGGACTGTGGGGCAAGCGCGGCTCTTCGCTCGTGACATGTCGAGGACGTCGTCGCATCGGCAAATCAAGGCTCATCGCCGAGTTCGCATCGAGAGCAGGAGCCCGTTTCATTCATCTTGAGGGCGTGAGGCCGCAGCCAGGATTCTCTAACGAGATTGAACTTGAGGAATTTGCCAGGCAACTGTCTCTCCAGGTTCGCACGACAGTCAAGACACCGACGAATTGGCTGGAGGCGTTTGTCGCTCTTGACCGTTTCTTGCGCGGCAAGGGCAAGGTTGTCGTGCTGCTAGACGAAATCTCGTGGTTTGGCCATTATGACAATGCCTTTGCCTCCGAGATAAAGGTCGCCTGGGACAACTACTGGAAAAAGCACGATCGGGCTATTGTCGTGATCTGTGGAAGCGTCTCTTCATGGATAAAGGAAAACATCGTAGATAACGGCGCGTTCTATGGACGCCGCTCCATGGACATCGTGCTGAAGGAGCTTCCCCTTGACCAGTGTGTGCAATTCTGGGGAAGCCGCGCAAATCGCATTGATCCGCGTGAAATTGTTGACGTCTTGTCCGTTACCGGCGGAGTCCCAAGGTATCTTGAGGAAATAAATCCGTCGTTGTCTGCCGCCGAGAACATAAGACGGCTTTGCTTTACGCCTAACGGGGTTCTCCGCGTCGATTTTGACGAAATGTTCAACGACGTGGTAACCAACCAACCTACGTTTACTGGAAAGGTCCTGCGGTGTCTTGTGGACGGGCCGCAAAGCACCGTGGCAATCGCCGAAAAACTAAATGTGGAAAAGGGCGGAAGGGTGTCTGCAGCGGTCGGTCGACTGGTGGAGGCTGGCATCGTGTCGACAGACAGCGGAAAGAACCCCGAAACAGGAGCATCCGTAAAGGAGCGGTGCTTTCGACTCAAGGACAATTATTCAAGATTCTATCTCAAGTACATTGAACCCGTAAAAACGACGATTGACGACGGTCGGTACGAATTCGTGTCGCTGGAAACACTTGAAAACTGGGATGCGGTGATGGGGCTGCAATTCGAGAACATGGTGGTTAACAACTATGGGGCGTTGATTCCATATCTTCACTTGCATAATGTCCTGCTGACCTCGGCGGCACCTTACCGCAAGTCGTCAGTTCCGTCGCTTCGCCAGAAAGGGTGCCAGATAGACCTTTTGATCCAGTCGCGGCGAACTACCTACATAGTTGAGATAAAGCGAAAGAACGAGATAGGACGTGACATCATCGAAGAGGTTGATGCAAAGGTGCGCCGTCTCAAGGCGAGGCCGAACGTGTCTGTTCGTACTGCGCTCGTGTATGACGGGCATTTGGCGCCTATAGTCGAGGCTGACGGGTATTTTGACGCAATTGTCCCATTCCATAAACTGCTGGGGTTGTGTTAGTAAGGAGACGAAAGCCAATGGCAAGGCGAACAAAGGCGAATCTTGAGTTTCTGCTTGTGAAAGCGGAGTTGAAGGGCATTCCAGAGAAGGGGTTGCTACGGAGCCGCAATATCGGACAGGTCGATTTGATCTGGCCGAGAACTGACGGTGAGGGAATGTGCTTAGACAGGATTAACAGGATTGACAGGATTATCTGTGGTATCCCCCGAGCGCTGCGAAGTCGCCGCAGGCGAGCTCAATGCGGGGTGTGTACCCCCAGGCCCCCAAAATCCTGTAAATCTTGTAAATCCTGTCCAAAAAACTTTAAAGCTTGCCGTCTCGATTACCGAGCCGGTAAGCGTCCAGAAGGTGAGGCGGTTTTTGCGCCTGACGGCGAAGTATGCCTTGAAGATGGGCGCAGATTTCATGGAGAAGGCGATGGTGGGCTATGCAGATATCGCCTCGTCGCCCATGGACGCGCTCGCGGCGATGATTGGCGAGAAGGACGTCCCGAAGGTAATCGCGCAAGGCGTGCTCGACGTCACTGACCTTCCCGCAGAGGGCGAGGAGCGCACCATCACCGTCCAGCTCATCCGACCTCTCACCGGCAAATCCATCGGCTCCCTAACCCTCATCCTCCGCGCCTAACCCAATTCCACTAAGTGGAAAATAGGTCTGACCGTTTTTCCACTTAGTGGAATGCCGCCAGTATGAATCTTTGCATGTTTTTCGAGGGGACGGGGCAGGGCGTCGCAGGCAGGATAACGAACGTGACGCGGCTCCGCGACCTCTGCGCCGACGACGCGCGGCAGAAGCTTCATCTTGAAGCTGGGCTTGGAACGCATTTTGGCTCATATCTTGCGGGGAGGATTGCGGGCGTTGACTGGCGGACGACATTCCGCTCCGCGCGGCGGTGGTTTGAGGCGAATTACGGGACTTTGCCGAAGGATGGCATTGCAACGAAAGTATTTCTCTTTGGCTTCTCTCGCGGTGCGCTTTTGGCGCGGCACTTTGCGGCGTGGCTCGACAAGCTTGGCGTTGCCGTCGCCTATCTTGGGCTTTGGGACACGGTTGACGCGACGATAGGGCTCGATGTCGCGGCAGATTGTCCGCGCAACGTAAGAAGGGCCGCTTGCGAGGTGTCCAACCTTTGGGGAGCCTTCGACCGCGTTCGCCGCGTTCTCCCGCGCATCCGACTCCACTTCGCCTGTAAAGGGCTCTGAAATTCTCCTGTCTTCTCCTGCCCTCCCTCGGCCTTCGTCATCACGCAGATTTTCGTCGTGCGGTCGCTCACGTCGGCCCCGATTGTGGTACCCTGGTCAGGCTTGAAAAGAATTGTTTCCATTATATCTTTGTGGCTAATCACCATCTCGTGCGCTTCTTTAAGGTAACGGTTGAGATGCCGTAGGAAGCTCGACCAAAATCCTGTCAATCCTGTAAATCCTGTCTAAAAACAAACAGGGGAATGGGGTCAGATGTGGCTAATCACCATCTCGTGCCGTAATGCGGTGTCAGGCGAAGGGGAGGGAGATGCACCGTGCGTCTGCGCTTGCCGCGGGCAATGGCTATTTGGTATAATATGCGCAGTTATGAGAACCGCGAAGTTAGAACGGCGCACCAACGAGACGAAAATCAGCCTGACGTTGGACCTTGACGGATCCGGATCGGGTGAAATCGACACAGGGATCGGTTTTTTCAACCACATGCTGGAGCTGCTGAAAAAGCACGCCCTCATAGATCTCTCGATCAAGGCTTCTGGCGACCTTGACGTTGACTACCACCATACCGTGGAGGATGTCGGCCTTGTCTTGGGGAAGGCGCTCGACGAAGCCCTCGGCGACCGCAAGGGCATCGTCCGCTATGGCTTTGCATCGATCCCGATGGACGAAGCCCTTTGCGAGACGTCCCTTGACCTTGGCGGCCGCCCGTTCCTCGTCATGCAGTCTTCAATGAAGCACATGATGGTGAAGGACTTCGAGGTAAAGCTTGTCGAGGAGTTCTTCCGCGCTGTTTCCGTCGAGGCGCGAGCCAACATCCACCTGCGGCAGATATACGGCGACGAGGCCCACCACGTGTGCGAGGGCCTCTTCAAGTCCTTTGCCCGCGCATTGCGCCAGGCGAAGTCCATCGACCCTCTTGAAAAGGGCGTTCCGTCCTCGAAAGGGGTGATTTGATCGTATGGTGATACTTCCTGCAATTGACTTGAAAGACGGCAGATGCGTGCGACTTCGCCAGGGGCGAGCCGACGACGTGACCGTTTACGGCGACGACCCGGCGGCGCAGGCGGCCGACTGGCGTGCGCAGGGCGGACAGGAGCTCCACGTCGTCGATCTCGACGGCGCGTTTGCCGGCGAGCCGAAGCACGCCGAAGTGATTCGCCGCATCATCGAGGCCTTCGGCGGCCCTGTCGAAGTCGGCGGCGGCATACGCACTCCGGAGACGCTCGTGGCCGTTCTCGAGGCGGGCGCCGCGCGCGCGATCATAGGCTCCGCCGCGCTCGACGACCCTGAGTTCCTTTCATCGTCCATCGAGACGTATGGCGACAGGATTGCGGTCGGCATCGACGCTCGCGACGGTTTCGTCCAGACAAAGGGCTGGGTGGAGACGACCGCCGTCAAGGCGGTTGACCTCGCAAAAGCCGTCGCCGCAGCCGGCGTCAAGACGATCATCTACACCGACACCGCGACGGACGGTATGCTCGGCGGGCCGAACCTCGCCCAGATGGCCGCGATATGCGATGCCGCGCCGACGTGCGACATCACGGCTTCGGGCGGCGTGTCGTCGCCGAGCGATGTCGCGAACCTCATTGCCCTCGGGCGTCCCAATCTGCGCGCCGCAATTGTCGGCAAGGCCCTGTACGACGGGCGCACGACTCTTGCCGAGATGAACGCCGCCGCAGTGTAGGCGCCTGTGGAGGCGATGCAATGGGATTGACTTTTTCAAGGATGTTTTGGTATAATCTCCAACCAGTGCTGGAGAGGTGGCAGAGCCTGGTTGAATGCACATGACTCGAAATCATGCATACCCGCAAGGGTATCGGGGGTCCGAATCCCTCCCTCTCCGCCAAGACGGTTTGATTCTGCGGGCGTAATTCAATGGCAGAATAGGAGCTTCCCAAGCTTCTTACGTGGGTTCGATTCCCATCGCCCGCTCCAATAAGGTAAAGCGATGCAGTTGCCGGGAGAGCTCAAAGCCAGGTTAGCGATTTTGGCGGCGACCGGCGCGGCGGTTGTCGCAGGGTTCCACGTGCTTCTTTTCCGTCACGTCGCAATGACGTTCAACGACCCGAAGGAAGACATGTCCTTTGCGTGGTTCGTTCCGGTGTTCTCCCTTTACGTTGTCTGGAGGGAGCGCGACAAGATCGCAAAGTCAATCGGCTCGCCAAGCTGGGTCGGGGCGCTTGCGACGATTCCGTTCCTCTTTGCCGGATTTCTTGGCGTCAGGGGAATCCAGGTCCGGCTTGAGATGCTTGCGTTTGCAGGGCTTCTTCTTACTGTCCCATGGGCGTTTTTCGGTCGCAAGACTGCGGCGGCTATCGTATTCCCCGTGGCGTTCCTCCTTTTCTGCATCCCGCTTTCGTCGTTCCTCGACGTGGTGACGGTCCACCTGAGGCTTTTCGCCACTGGCACCGCCGAGGCGATACTGAACGGCATGGGAGCGGGGATTACGAGGACGGGAACCATGCTTGCCGCGGCCGACGGATCCTTTTCCATCGATGTCGCGGAGCCATGCTCCGGCCTGAGGTCGATATTCGCCCTTATGGCGCTTACGGCCGGGTATGCGTATTTCACCCAGCCTACATGGACGAGGCGGGCAATACTCTTTGCGCTTTCCGTTCCGCTCGCGGTTGTTGGCAACGTTTCCCGCATCCTTTCGATTGTGCTCGTCGGAACTTGCGCCTCGAAGGATTTTGCCGTTGGCTTCTACCACGACTATTCCGGATATGTTGTGTTCATGGTGGCTATCCTGCTGATGGTCGCCTGCGGCGAGGCGATAGGGAGGGCCTTTAGGCGATGAAGACCCTTGTCGTCCCTGTGCTGACTGCGGTCGTTGTCACGGTCGTCATGAGCTTTCAGGCGGTGACGCCTGCGCCTCTCATATGCGAAGCGCCTGCCGCGGCCCTTGGGGAAATTCCCGGCTTTTCGTCGGAGCCGCTTGAGGTTTCCGAGGCCGAGAGGACCATACTGCCGTCCGACACACGCGTGGACAAGCGCCTCTACAAGGCTCCGTCAGGCCATTGGTACCAGGTCTCGCTCGTCATAGGCGGAACGTCCAAGTCGTCCATACACCGCCCGGAGCTGTGCCTTCCGGCGCAGGGCTTTTTGATGACGTCGCCGCGGACGGTCGAGCTTTCCGGCAGGCAGTGGCGCCTCATCACGCTCGACGGTGGGCTGGAGCGTCCTTCGCTCGGATTTGCCTATACGTTCTTCAACCAGGACGGGGCGAAGACGGCTTCGCACACGGCGAGGATTTTCCGCGACGTATGGGATCGCTCGATTCTCAACAGGATAGACAGATGGGCTATGGTGACAGTCTGCTCGTCGCGTTTCGACGACCACGGCATCGCGGAGTTTCTTGACCGGCTTAGGGAGTTCCTTCCGTGACTTTTCGCATTGTTCCATTTGCGCTCGCCTTTTTGGGGTCTCTTGCGCTTTCGCTTCTCCTGACGCCTGTCGTCAGGGAGATAAACAGGTCTTTGGGCATCGTTGACAAGCCTGGCCCGAGGCGCATAAACAAGACTCCCGTTCCGCGCGGCGGAGGCATCGCCATCTTTGTCGCGGTCTTCCTGGTGTTCTCCCTCTTGTTTGCTGTCTTCGACCTGCAGCTTCCGGGCAGGGCGACGGGCCACTTCATGCGCATATGCCTCCTCTCCGCAATCATCACCGCAGTGGGCTACGCAGACGACAAGTTCTCGCTCGGGCCGAAGGTGAAGCTTGCGGCGCAGATCGTTGTCGCTCTCCTCACTTGGTGGTGGGTGGGCCTCGGCTTCTCCGACTTCTGGCCGGAGCTGCCCATGTGGATGGACTGCATCCTGACCGTGGGCTGGATAGTCGGCGCCATAAACGCGTTCAATTTGATCGACGGCATGGACGGCCTTGCGGCAGGCCTTGGCATCGTCGCCACCATGGGCATGGCGGGCGGTCTTTTCTTCACAGGGCATGCGGGCGAGACAGCCTTCTACTTCGCGTTTGCAGGCGGGCTTCTCGGGTTTCTCAGATACAACTACCACCCGGCGACCGTCTTCCTTGGCGACAGCGGGTCGATGATGATAGGCTACATTCTCGCGGTCCTCCCCCTCTGTTCGCATGTGCCGCGGTCCTTCCTCGTATCGATGGGCGTTCCGTTCCTTTCCCTCGGCGTTCCGATATTCGACACTCTCCTTGCCATCCTCAGGCGGACGATCCGCCACGCCATCGTGAAGGTGGAGGGGTGCGAGGTCGCCGAGGGCGACAGCGCAAGGGTGATGACCGCCGACCACGACCACATCCACCACCGCATAATGAGGGCGATGGGATTCAACCAGAGAAGGGCGGCGTGGGCGCTCTACCTTCTTGCGATCGTCTTCGTCGCAGTCGGCTTCTTCGGGCTTGTGCTCGAGTCGCGTTCGGGCGGGCTTTGGCTCGCGTTCGTCGCGTTCGTGTCGTTCGTCATCTTCCGCGACATGGCGAGGGTCGAGCTTTTTGACGCAGGGCGGCTTCTAAGCGACATGGCCCGCTCGACTGACGCGAACGCGAGGCGGCTTCGGGCGAGGTTCGCGACGCCGCTCTACCTCGGGGCTGATCTCGCGGCGATGATACTCACCTATGCGTTTTGCTGCGTCGCGCTCAAATATCCGTGGGATTCTTCTGTTTGGCGCGTCCCGCTGCTCGTTAGGGTGGCAATCCTATTCGGGTTCCTCGTCTTGTTCCGCACGTATGTGACGGTGTGGTCGCGGGCGATGAACTCCAACTTCGCAAGGCTCTTCGTCGCGTGCATGTTCGGAACGGTCGCCGGGTCGGCCATCCTCTACTACATACCAAACCACCGCCCTGCGAATCTCGTCCTTTTCACGGTGCTCTATTCCGTGATCGTGTTCATTGCCATTGCGGGAGTCAGGATGCTGCGTCCCGTCGTCCGCGACTTGTTCTATGCGATCGACTGCTCCCGGCTCAGGGAGCGGAAGGACGTCTCCCGCGTAATCGTGTATGGCGCGGGCCTCCGCTACAGGACGTTCCGCCGCGAGCTCGTGCGCACGACGTCCGCCAACAGCCGGATCATAGTCGGCATCATAGACGACGACGTCTTCCTCAAGAACCACTTCATCGGCGGGATCAAGGTTTTGGGGACGCTCATGGACGCTCCCGAGCTTGTCAACAAGCTGAACGCCGACGCCGTCGTCATAGCGTTCGACATTTCCGACGAGTGGCTTGAGATCGTCAAGAAGACCCTCGCGCCAACTGGAGTTCGCATAACAAAGTTTGCATTCGAAGAAAAGGAGATATGATGTCTGCATTCGACCGTGAAAGCGTGCTTGAATACCATCGCGGCGGCAAGGTCGCCGTCCGCCTGCCGCGTCCGCTGAAGACAAAGGAAGACCTGTGCCTCGCATATACGCCTGGCGTCGCGCACGCAGTCCGCGAGATAGCGAAGACGCCGTCTTCCGTCTATGACGTGACTGCTAAGGAAAACCTCGTCGCCGTTGTCTCCGACGGAACCGCCATCCTCGGGCTCGGCGACCTTGGGGCTGCGGCGTCGATACCCGTCATGGAAGGCAAGGCAGTCCTCTTCAAGGCTTTCGGCGACGTCGATGCTTGGCCCGTTCCGCTCGACTGCTGCCGCGAAGGCGGTGGAAGCACCGGGAGGACCGACCCCGAGCGCGTGATCGCGGCGGTGAAGGCGATTGCCCCGCAGTATGGCGGCATCAACCTCGAGGACATCGCCTCTCCAGCGTGTTTCGAGATAGAGGACCGCCTCGACGCGGAGCTCGACATACCGGTCTTCCACGACGACCAGTGGGGGACGGCCGTCATATCGCTCGCGGGCGTCATGAACTACGCCAAGCTCGCTGGGAAGGACATGGGAGATCTCCGCATAGTAATGAACGGCGCAGGCGCGGCTGGAATCCGCATCTGCGAGATGCTCAAGGCGGCGGGGGCTTGCAATGTCACGATGTGCGACAGGAAGGGGACGATCAGGCGCGACAGGCAGGACCTGAACGAGTTCAAGGCGAGGCACGCGGTCGATACTAAGGCCCAGACGCTCAAGGAGGCGCTCGTCGGCGCCGACGTCTTCATCGGAGTTTCCGCCGCGAACGTCCTTTCCGGCGAGGACGTGAAGCGCATGGCCGATTTCCCGGCCGTCTTCGCGATGGCGAACCCTGATCCAGAGATTCCGCCGGCGGAGGTCGCCGCGGCACTCTCCGGCCGCAGGTACGTGATGGTGACTGGCCGCTCCGACTACCCCAACCAGATCAACAACGTCCTCGGGTTCCCGTATCTTTTCAGGGGCGCGCTCGACGCTCGGGCAACTACGATAAACAGCGCGATGAAGGTCGCCGCGGCGAACGCGCTTGCGGCACTTGCGCGGACTGGCGCCACCGACGAGGTGAAGGCGATCTATCCCGGCGAGACGCTTGAGTTCGGAGAGGGGTACATAATCCCGAAGCCGTTCGACAGGCGCCTTTTCACCGAGGTTTCGTTTGCCGTCGCCGAGGCCGCCGTCAAGACCGGCGTAGCCCGCCGCGAGCTCGACCTCGCCGCCTACCGCGCCGATCTCGAGCGCCGCAACCTTGAGCGCTGAATGGATCGTCTCGACAAGCTTCTTCTCGGTCGGTATCCCGACTTTTCGCGCTCGCGGATAGAGGGGCTTGTCAAGGCGGGCTTCGTGACGGTGAACGGCGCCGTCGCCGAGAAGGCCGGTCAGAAGGTATCCGAGGACGACGACATACAAGTGGAGATTCCTCCGCCCGTCCCGGCCGTCCCGGAGCCGGAGGACATCCCTCTCGACATAGTCTTCGAAGACGATGACATCGTCGTTGTGAACAAGCCGCCTGGGATGGTAGTGCATCCTGCCCCCGGGCATTTCTCGGGAACGCTCGTGAACGCGCTTCTCCACCATTGCCCTGGCCTTGCCGGCATAGGGGGCGTCGCTCGCCCGGGGATAGTGCACAGGCTCGACCAGGATACGTCCGGGCTTGTCGCCGTCGCGAAGACGCAGAAGGCGATGGACGCTCTTGCGCGGGCCTTTGCCGACCACAAGAGCGTGGAGAAGACGTATCTTGCGATATGCCGCGGACGTCCGCGCCTTGATTCAGGCCGTATCGAGAACTTCATCGGCAGGCATCCCGTAGATCGCAAGAGGATGGCCGTGGTGGAGAATGGCGGGAAGAAGGCCATAACGAACTGGCGAGTGCTTGACGCAGGGGCCTTGACCGCAATGGAGTGCAGGATAGAGACTGGAAGGACCCATCAGATACGCGTCCACATGGCGCAGCTTGGATGCCCTGTGATAGGCGATGCGGTTTACGGGAAGCCCTCGCTCGACAGGAAGCTCGACCCCGTTCCCGCGAGGCAGATGCTTCATGCGTGGAGGCTTGGCCTTCGCCATCCGGTGACGGGGAAGGCATTGCGCCTTGAAGCCCCCGTGCCTGACGACATGGCGCAATATGGCATAATTCACATTTAGAAAAATGGTGAGCCTATGAACAATGGAGGTATTGATGGCAAAAGAGATTAGCATAAAGGCTGCGGGCGGCCTTCGCGCGGTGTTGGCGCCGTGCGAGGCGGAGTCTGTCGCGGTGGGCGTGTTCATCGCGAGCGGATCGCGCCACGAAAGGCCGTGCGAGGCGGGGATATCGCATTTCATCGAGCACATGCTCTTCAAGGGCACGCCCTCGCGCAAGCCCATAGACATCACACGGGCCATCGAGGGACGCGGCGGAAACTTCAACGCGATGACGGGCGAGGAGGCGACGTGCTACTACGCGCACCTTCCGAGCGAATGTCTCGCGGAGGCGATAGACATCCTTTCCGACATGTATCTCAACTCGTCGATTCCCGACGACGAGTTCGAGCGCGAGAAGAGCGTTATCATTGAGGAAATCAGGATGTATGCGGACGAGCCTGACCAGGTGGCGGCCGAGAACTTGCAGAAGTGCGTCTTCCCCGGCTCTCCGCTCGGCTCGCCGGTCGCGGGAACGCCGGAGTCCTTGAAGCCGCTCAAGCCAGAAGACCTGAGGCGCTACATAAAAGGCCACTACCGCGCCGACAATTCCGTCGTCGTCATAGTCGGCGCGTTTGACGAAGGCGAGGCGGAGAGGCTTCTTGCGAAGTCGTTCGGCCCGCTCGCCTCGCGCGGCAAGGCCGCCCGGGCGCGCTTCCGCCCGAGCGCGCCGGACGCGAAGCGCGTCGTTCCGCACATCTCCGAGGAGAAGGAGATCAACCAGGCGCAGCTTGCGCTCGGCTACAGGACGTTCGGCATTTCCGATCCGCGCAAATATGCAGCCTCCGTCATGGACGCGATTCTCGGGCGCGGCATGATGAGCCGTCTTTTCCAGGAGGTGCGTGAGAAGCGCGGCCTTTCCTACGACATATCCTCGCGCATGCAGTTCTTCTCGGATACGGGCATGTTCACGGTCTCCGCGGGCACCGATCCCGCGCGCGCCGCGAAGACGCTTGAGACGGTGGAGCGCGAGATGAAGCGCATCTGCGAGAAGCGCCCCGGCGCGGCGGAGCTTAAGCGGACAAAGGAGTTTCTCACGGGGAATTTCCGCCTTTCGCACGAGCGCGTCACCTCGAAGCTTTTCTTCTACGGGCAGACGATGCTCGCGTTTGGCCGCGTCATCGAGCCGGCCGAGCAGGTCGCCGGGATAGAGGCGGTTACGGCGGCGGATGTGCAGGCAGTGGCAAAGGCGATCCTGCGCCCGTCGATGAGGTCTGTCAGCTGGGTCGTTCCAAAGAAAGGGGGCGCATCGTGAAGCGAGAACTTGGATCTCTTGCGCAGCATCGCGCGTATCTTGGAAAGCCGCCGAAGAAGGGCGGCGTAAAGCCGTTTCCGATGAAGCCGGCCGCCGTCTTCGCGAAGCAGGTCGCGGGCCTTGCGAAGAGGCTCTCGGCTATCGGCTGCCGCAATGTCGTGATCGGGCTTTCCGGCGGGCTCGACTCGACTCTCGCCTTGCTCGTCGCCGATGCCGCTTTCGCGCGGCTCGGCCTCGATCGCCGCGGCATCCACGTCTATACCATGCCTGGCTTCGGAACGACGCGAAGGACGAAGGGCAACGCGGAGCTGCTTGCGGAAGGGCTCGGGCTTCCTATCGAGACGATCTCCATCGTGCCCGCGTGCAGGCGGCACTTCGCCGACATCGGCCACGACGGAAAGACTCCGGACGTCACTTATGAGAACGCGCAGGCGAGAATGCGCACGCTCATCTTGATGGACAAGGCGAACATGGTCGGCGGCATAGTGCTCGGCACCGGCGACCTGAGCGAGATCGCGATCGGCTGGTGCACGTACAACGGCGACCACATGTCGATGTTTGGCGTCAACAGCGGCGTCCCCAAGACGGTCGTAAGGAAAGTCTGCGAGTGGTGGGCCAAGAGAAATGTAGAATGTAAAGTTGAGAGTGGAAAATGCGAAGGCGATAGGGTAATGGCCGCCAAGGCGATAATGGACATCGTTGCGACGCCGGTCTCGCCCGAGCTCAAGAAGGGCCAGAAGACGGAAGACACGATTGGCCCCTACGAGCTCCACGACTTCTTCCTCTGGAACTTCATCGTAAACGAGATGGGGCCGAAGGCGCTCCGCGCCGCGGCGGAAAAGTTCTTCGCCGGACGCTTTGACTCCGCTACGATTGCGAAGACCGAGGAGACGTTCTTCAGCCGCTTCTTCTCGCAGGCCTTCAAGCGCAACTGCTCGCCTGACGGCGTGCGCGTCTTTTCGTTCGACCTTTCGCCGCGTGGCTGGTGGATTCCATCTGACCTCGGGCGCGTGAAACTCCATGGGTAGGTATCTCGTTCTTGGACGTGGCAAAAGCGGCGAGGCCGCCGCGGCGCTCCTGCGCGAGAGGGGCGACGAAGTCGTCTTCTCGGAAGGGTGGGACGGCGTAGTCGCGTCGCCCGGGATCCCCGTGAAAAGCGAGCTGCAGCTTGGCTGCGAAGCGCTTAAGCGCCTTGGCTGGAAGCTTCTCGCAGTGACCGGCTCGAAGGGGAAGTCGAGCGTAGTCAAGGTTGTTTCAGATGCGCTCAACCTTGCGGGCATCAAGGCCGTGCCGTGCGGCAACTACGGGCGGCCCGTCAGCGACCTCGTCGGCGAAGAGCCGGGCTGGGCTGTCGTAGAGGTCTCGTCGTTCCAGCTTGAGACGACTGCGCTCGCCAATGACACGTTCGAGGCGGCGGCTGTCCTCAACGTGCAGGAAGAGCATCTCGACAGGCACGGCGACATGTCGGTCTATTTTGCGCTCAAGCATCGCCTTTCGGGAATGGCGAAGTCATTCTACGGTTCTGTTCAGCAGTCCGCTGATTCCATGGCGTTGGTTTCAGGTTCCTACTTCGACAACGACATACTTCGCGAGAACGGCGCGTATGCCGTTGCGCTCATGCGCGTCGCGGGGCTCGACGATGTGCAGATACGGCGCGGCTTCGAGAGCTTCAAGCCTCTCCCCCACAGGTTCCAGACCGTCGCGGAGACCGGAGGCGTCCGCTACGTTGACGACTCGAAGGCCACTTCGATAGCGGCTCTTGTCGCGGGCGTCGCGATGTGCGGGGCCTCGCCGGTGCGTCTCATAGCAGGCGGGCTCCCCAAGGGCGACGATCCGAAAAGTGCCTTGCCCATCTTGACAAACAGGGCCAAAAAAGTGTATCTTATTGGCAAGTGTGCGGAGTCGTTCGCCGCCGCCTGGAAGCCGTCGATTGAATGCGAGGTATGCGCAACGATGGAAAAGGCGGTAGCAGCGGCGAAGCGCGATGCGGTCGAGGGCGAGACCGTGCTGCTTTCGCCCGGAGCCGCGAGCTTTGACCAGTTTTCGAATTTTGGGGAGCGCGGAGAAGTCTTCGCGAGCCTCGCAAACAAAAGGAAGTAAAAAATGAACAGAATGGCAACAGTCATCGGCGTCGCCGCGATTGCGACTCTCGCCGGCTGCAAAGATCCCGACTACAAGCACGCTTCGACTTCTTCGGGAGAAGTGAAGATTGTCCCTTCCTCTGAGACGAGGCAGACTCCTCCGCCGGCTCCGGTCGTCGAGAGGCCGTCGTGCAAGTGTCCCGTCGGCATGAAGCACGAAGTCCCATGCGCTTGCGGAGCGCCTGACTGCCGCTGCGAGGTCGTCAAGGCAAGGCCCATGCCTCCTCCTCCGCCGCCGGAGCCGGAATTCACGGTCTATACAGTGCGCAGCGGGGATTATCTCGCGAAGATATCGAAGCGCTACAACGTCACCATCAGTTCCATCAAGCGTCTGAACGGCCTCACGTCCGACAAGATACGCATCGGCCAGAAGCTGAAGATTCCCGGAAAGTCTGCCATTGCGGACCTGCCGCCGGTCGCCGAGAAGACGGCGCAAAAGCCTGTGCTCAAGCCTCTTTCGACATACACCGGCGAGACGAAGGAGTACGTCGTCAAGGCTGGAGACACCATCGGGTCGATAGCCTATGGCCATGGATGCAACATCCGCCAGCTCAAGAAGCTCAATGGCCTTGCGAACGACACTATCCGCGAAGGACAGAAGCTCAAGGTTCCCGCGAGCGGCAAGGCCGCCGCCAAGGCCGAGCCGGCTAAGAAGCCCGCCGTGGTGGAGAAAAAGCCTCAGCCTGCGCCAGAGGCGAAGGCAGACGTCGAGGCGAAGCCTGTCGAGGAGACGATGGCTGCAGAGCCCGCTCCCGTCGAGGCTGCCGCTCCTGCTGAGGCTCCTGCCGAACCAGCCAGGACATATGTCGTCCAGGAAGGCGAGGACATGACTGCTGTCTGCATACGTTGGAATGTTTCCTCGTCTGCAATCCGCGAGCTCAACAACCTTCCCGACGACGCCCAGCTGACGACTGGCCAGGTTCTCAAGCTTCCTGCGGAAGCCCATCAGTAGCGTTCCGTGCGCAAGTCTGCGCTTTTCGCGTTCGGCCTGGTTGTCGCGACTATCGTGGCACTGGGCCTTGTCGTTCTTTCAAGCGCCAGCGAGGCGAATGGTGTGCGTCTGCATCATGACGCGCACTTTTTCATGAAGCGCCAGTTCCTGTATCTTGGGGCAGGCGTCATTCTTGCTGCGATAACAGCCTTGTTCGACTACCGCAGATGGAGCGACGTACAGTTCCTGACATGGGTCTTCTATATCGTCGTCTTCATCATGCTTCTCGCCGTTTTCCCCCCGCTTGGAAGGAAGATCAACGGCTCGTATCGGTGGATTGACCTTGGTCTTTTCAATCTCCAGCCGAGTGAATTCGCGAAGCTCGCCGTGGTCATAATGGTCTCGGTATGGCTGGACAGGGCGGGGTGGCGCGTCGAGCTTTTCATGCGTGGCGCCTTCTGGCCGGCGCTCTTGATAGGAGTGCTGGCGCTCCCGGTGATGGCCGAGCCAGACTTCGGCTCTACAATGGTCATAGGGCTTGTCGGCTTTACGGTGATGCTGGTCGCCGGAGTGCGGGTCTTGCACATGCTCCCGTTCGCGGCCATCGGCGGCGTTGCGCTCGCCTACAAGGTCGCCACGAACGCCAACCGAATGGCGCGTATCGCGGCGTTCTTCGGCATAAAAATCGATGTCGGCGCGGCAGTCGTCGACGAGGCTGCTAAGCGCGCGGCCTACCAGGCCCATCAGGCGCTTGTCGCAATAGGCAACGGAGGCCTTTGGGGCGTCGGCCTCAACCAGTCGATGCAGAAGCACTACTACCTTCCAGAGGCGCATACAGACTTCATTTTCGCGATAGGCGCGGAGGAGCTGGGGCTTATGTTCTCCGTTGGCACGCTCCTTCTTTTCATTGCGTTCTTCGCACTTTCGGTCTATGTCGCCCGCAATGCGGCTGACCGCTTGGGCCGCTATCTCGTCATCGGCATGTCGTTCATCATCTTTTTCCAGGCGATGTTCAACATCGGCGTCGTGTGCGAGGCCCTGCCGACGAAGGGAATGGCTCTGCCTTTCTTCAGCTACGGCGGAACGAACATGATGAGTGCGTTCTTCGCCGTTGGTACGATTCTTTCAGTCGGCATACACTCCTGCCGGGAACGTGGCAGGGCCTCTGTCTCCAAGGTGCTGATGAGGAACCGCTGAGATGGCGACGGCGAAGTATCCCTCCTACACGGTCTCCGGGATAACGGGTGAGATTGGCTCGCGCCTGAAGGGCTTGGGGCCGCTCATCCTCGCAGGCGAGATCAGCGGCTGGCGCCGCTATCCGTCGGGGCACGCCTACTTCACGATGAAGGACGAGGGGGCGCAGATATCCGCGGTCTTCTTCAGCACCGACCTTTCAAGGACCCTTGAGAAGCTTGGCGAGGACGCCTTGAAGGACGGAGCGAAAGTCGAGCTTTTCGGTTCCGTGACCGTCTATGCAAATCGCGGCAACTACCAGTTCGTCGCCAGGAGCGCGCGGCTGACTGGAGTCGGCGACCTCATGAAGCGGTATCTTGAACTAAAGGCCAGGCTTGAGGCGGAAGGGCTTTTCGACAGGTCGAGGAAACGTCCTCTTCCATTCATGCCGCGGCGGATAGGCGTCGTCACGAGCGAGGCGGGAGCGGTAATCCACGACATGTGCACCGTCCTGACAAGGAGGTTTCCCGCGCTTGAGATCAGGCTCTACCCATGTCTTGTGCAGGGCGAAGGCGCGCCGCCGACCATCATTGCGGGAATCGAATATTTCAATTCAGCCGAGTGGAGGGCCGACGTCGTGATAGTGGCGCGCGGAGGCGGGAGCTTCGAGGACCTCTACTGCTTCAACGACGAGTCTCTCGCCCGTGCAGTCGCAGCGTCGTCGATCCCGACGATAAGCGCGGTCGGCCACGAGACTGACTTTACGCTCTGCGACTTCGCAGCTGACGTGCGAGCGGGCACTCCGTCGATAGCGGCGGAGATAGCTGTGCCGAGGCTTTCAGACCTCGTTGACAGGCTCAAGGCGTTTGGCGAGACTCTTTCGCGCGCGCTGCGCTCGAAGGGCGAGAACCTCGCGCAGACTGCAGACCATCTTTCTGACAGGCTAGCAAACGCGCTAAAGCTCTACGGCGAGCGCACGGGAAGGCGGCTTGAGCGCGCGGCTGTCAGGCTTGAAGCGTATTCGCCATATGGCGTTCTCGAGCGCGGATACTCGCTGACTACGGCGGAGGACGGCTCCGTCGTCACGGACGCTTCGCGACTAAAGAAGGGCGATGTGGTAAACACGCGTTTCGCCTCTGGAACTGCGCGTTCCAAGGTGGAATGGCATACGGACGGGGGAGAGAAATGAGCGATAGACATTGCGGACCGAGGGAGATGGTCTCGGGCGGAGAGTGGATTTTCGGGCGCAATCCCGTCGAGGAGGCGCTTGCCGCGGGCCGCCGCACCTGCACTGAGATAATCTTGCCGCCGACGCGCTCGGACGAAGACGCCCAGATCGCGCGAATCCGCGACGAGGCGCATGCGCGGCGCATGGTGGTGAGGACGATGGACCGCGACAAGCTTGACCGTCTCGTGCGCTTCGGCCACCACCAGGGCGTCGCCATGAAGGTTTCCGCCTTTCCATATTCCGACTTCAGTGAGATAATGCGCGAAGTCCGTGGCGACGAGAACGCAATTGTCGTCGTACTTGACCATCTCGAGGACCCGCAGAACGTAGGGTCGATCCTGCGCACGGCCTGCGCCGTAGGCGTCGCCGGAGTCGTCATCCCGGAAGACCGCGCATGCGGCATAACACCGGCAGTCGCAAGGGCGTCGGCAGGCGGCGCGGAGCATGTCAAGGTCGCCCGCGTCGTGAACATCGTCCGCGCGATGAAGGAGCTGCAGGAGGCGGGCGCATGGCTTACGGGACTTGACCTCGCGGAGGGCTCCAAGCCCTACACGGGCATAGACTTCCGAGGACGAGCCGGGCTCGTTGTCGGCGCCGAAGGCGCGGGGCTCTCGCGCCTTGTGCGGGAGAGCTGCGATTTTCTCGCGCATCTTCCGATGCCTGGCGGCTTCGAGTCGCTCAACGCCGGCGTCGCCGCCGCCGTAGCTCTATACGAGATCCTTCGCCAGCGCAATGGCTGATCACTGACCGAGGAGATTTTCGCGGAGAGCCATGGCGACGGCCTCCGCCCGCGTGGCGACGCCAAGGCGCGAGTAGATGATCTTGAGGTGCGCCTTTACGCAGTCAGCCCCTATGCCGAGCAGCTTTCCTATTTCCGGATTGCTCAGCCCCTTTGCTACGTAGCCAAGTATCGTGAGATGGCGCTCCGACAGCTGCGGCCTGGACGACACTCCTGCGATGGTCCGCGAGATTTCAGGGCTGACGACATGCTTTCCCGCCGCGACGGCTTTTATCGCCGCGATCAGCTCTTTCTGGCTCGAGTCCTTGACGATGGCGCCGCAAGCCCCTGCGTCAAGCGCCTGCACGACCTCGCCCGACGCGCTGAAGGTCGTCAGGAGGAGTATGCGCGCCTCGGGGTGCTCTGCTGCGATCCGCATGGTCGCCTCGACGCCGTTCATGCGCGGCATCATGACGTCCATGATGACTACGTCCGGATGGAGCTTTTCAACGAGCTCCAACGCGCTTTCGCCGTCCTCCGCCTCGCCGACGACGGACATGCCAGGCTCAAGCGATATGAGGGCCGAGAGCCCCATCCGCAAGACAAGATGGTCGTCGACGATGAGTATGCGAAGCGGCTTCTTGGATGGTTTCTCGCTCATGTCCTCTCCCTGAGTTCCGGTGCGTCGAGAGTTACAGTCGCCTTCGTTCCCTTTCTGGGGGCGCTTTCGATCTCAAGTTGTCCGTTGAAGGTCTTTAGCCTCTCGCGTATGCCCTGGAGTCCAAAATGCCCCGATGTCGCGCCGCCAGCCTGCGCAGGGTCGAATCCGATTCCGTCGTCCTGCACGGAGAATCGTATCGTGCTGCCGCTGCACTCGCCGGCGATGCGTATGCAGGCCGCGCCGCCGTGGCGAACGGCGTTTACGGAAAGTTCGCGTACGATCCTAAGGATGGCGTGAACGGTGGATTCTGAGAGGTCATGGCGCGGCGCGTTGAAGTGGACGGCGAGGTCAATGTCGCCTATGTGCGGCCGGACGGTTCTGACTATCGCCTCGGCGATGTCCTTTTCCTCGAACGTCCTGCTGCGTAGGTCCCAGATGCAGCATCTCAGTTCGTGCCTGCAGGAGGCAAGCAGAGTCTTTGCCGCGTCGAGGTAGGGTTTTGCGCTTCCAGGGCGGATGGTGTCGGCCTGGCTGGCGGCATCTACCTGCATGGCAACTCCGGTAAGCGTCTGGGATATCGAATCGTGAAGTTCCACTGCAAGACGCCCCCGTTCCTCTGTCTTCTTCTCCGCAAGAACGTGCCCGAGCTGCTCGCGGTAGAGCTGGCGACCGCGCCGTTCGGAGAGGACGTGCAAAGTCCGGTTCCAGATGAGAACTACGACGAGCGCGGCGGCGAGAAGGGCGATTACGAGGAGGAGCCTTGTCGGCGTCCACCACGGCGGACGGCTCACGACGACAATGTCGCCGATGGTGCGCGGCAGTATCACGTAACGCCGGAATCGCGGAATCGAGCGGTGCGCCAAGTCGTCCTTGAACTCGGAAAGGCAAAGCCCAGTGACGGATACTTCCGAGCCGGGCTCGGGGGCGTTGCGCGGCTCGTCAAGCCCTGACATGTCGATGGATACGCTGCGACCTGCGCTTTGCACGAAGAACGTGTCGGGCGCAGTGCCGTCGAGGAGGTCTGAAACCTTTCCCGTGAAGTGAATTACCTGGCCGTGCATCGCAGTGTCGATGCGGTCAACGCCGTTGTCATGCTTGAAAAGCCTTGATAGCTCCACGTCTTGCGGCGGCGGCAGCGGCGGAAACTGTTCGGCTGTAGGCCTCACGACGGCTTCGGAAAGGCGTATCAGGAACGGATCGAGCTCGGTGAATCCAGCGGTTTCCACGCAGTCGCCAGACTTCGGTATTGCTGTGTCTTCGGTGACAAGCACTTCCATGAAGCGCCCAGTCCGCGTAGTCATGAAGAACCGTCCGTTGCTAGACGCGATGACCCTGCCTGCCGTCCTGCGGCGGTGCGGAGAGTCTGCTCCTTGCAGCTCCGGCACTGCGAAAGGATCTTCCGGCGGAGGTGTCAGAACCTTAAGTTTATCCTGTTCTGTAAGGTGAAGGTGCATGCCGATATTGCGCCGCCATCCGGCCTTGCGCGTATAAAGCCCAAAGGCTTCAATCTCTGCGTCCAGAAGCGACTTAAGGTATGCTTGTGGAAAAGGTCCACAAGACACTGCAATTTCGATGCTGCGGTTCTGCAGTTTCAGAACAAGTCGGCGGTAGTTGGTGTCTAAGTCGTCCGGCACTACGGCTGTCACGACGCCTTGCACGCGGGCGAACGAATATTCGAGATCTGGGTTTTCCACGTTGGCGTCTGTCAATGTTATTGGCGGCGGCAGCGGGGCATTGCCAAGTATGTCGAGATGCCGTACACGGAAGCGATGGAGGCCTTTTGCGGTTATCACCATGTCACCGCTGATGCGCACGATGTCTCCGATTGACGGTTTGGGCCCGCCGTCGCGGCGGTCCTCGATTGGATAGCCGCCGGTTGCGTCCTTGAAGTCGGATGTAACGCCTCCAGCCGAGTACATCTGCCCCTCAAGCACGAAGGGCCACGGGCCGAGGCCGTTGAATGCGGATAGCTTCAATGCGTCAGCAACCGTGCATATGGGCGCGGCGTTTGTGGCGGCAAGCGCGGCGGCTGCCAGAATCGTTGGCAGGAACGGAAACATTAAACGTATTATACCACTATCGCCCGTTTCCCGCCATTACCCGGTTGGGTAATTGTCTTGCGTAGTGAACAGTCTTTTCGTCAGTATCGTTCTAAATTTGATAGATTCTGACGAGTTGGAGGTCAACTTGTCTGAAACTTTAGTGTCGCAAGCGAGGTTGTTGCAAGATAGTGTCATTTTATGATATTATACGCGCATGAATTTCTTGACGGAGAAAGCTTTCGAGTTGTCGCGAACTGGAATCTTCACCTATTCGGATGTTCTTGTCTGGTTGGGGGAAGGCCGTAATTCCGTCCGTGGACTTGTAAAGCGAGCGATTGCCGCTGGTGAGGTAATTCACATTCGAAGGGGGTTGTACTGTCTTGCTCCGAAATATCGCAAGCAGGACATCAGTCGCAATGTCATAGCCAATCTAGTATACGGACCGAGCTATGTCAGCATGGAGGCGGCGCTGTCGGTTCACGGCTGGATTCCCGAGGCTGTTCATTCCGTCGCATCCGTATCGTTGGGTAGGGCAAAGTCGTTTGAGACTCCATTGGGATATTTCGACTACGTGCAGGTTGGACAGCGGACGCTTTTTTCCGCCGTCGAGCGCGTTTCCGACGGGGCGTTCTCTTCTTTTCTTGTTGCAAAGCCATTGAAGGCGATTGCGGACTATGTTGCCGCAAGGGGCATGGACTGGGAAGGAGCAGAGCCTTTGGAGGAGAGTCTTCGCATAGAGCGGGAATTTCTTGATTCTCTCACTTCGGAGGATTTCAACGAACTTGTAGGTCTGTACAAGTCACGGAAGGCAAGGAATTTCCTCGACGGGCTGAGGAAGGAGCTTGGAAAATGAATGACATTGCGCTAATCCAGGGGCGACTGGAGGATTACCGCTGCACCAGTGCAGAGGAGGAGATGAATGCAATCCGCGAAATCCTGCAGGAGATGATCCTTGCCGGACTTTCGCGTACCGATTTTTTCGTCAAGGCCGCATTTCACGGCGGAACGCAGCTGCGCATATTCGAGGGCGTGAGGCGCTTTTCCGAAGATCTGGACTTTGCACTTGTATCGCAGGATCTGTCCTTTCAGCTTCTACCTTATCTTGAAAAGGTGTCGGAGGAACTGGCAGCCATCGGCGTGACGATGGAAGTCCGCGACAGATCGAAGGCGTCAGTCACCGTCAAGAAGGGATTCCTCAAGAACGATTCGCTGGTCAAGATTCTCGACCTGCGGTTTGTCGGCGGCCGCGGAACTTTGGGGACGCCTTCAAAAATCTCGATCAAGATTGAGGTAGACTTGAATCCCCCCGCTGGTGCGACATACAAGGCGCAGCAGCTTCTGTTTCCGATTCCGGCATCGGTCCGTGTGTTCGACCGCGAAAGCGCATTCTCCGGCAAGATGCACGCGCTGTTGTGCCGTCAGTACATAAAGGGACGCGACTGGTTCGACTTCGTATGGTATGCTGGAGTCAAGGCGAAGCTCAACCATGAGCTTCTTTCGTCGGCAATAGACCAGCAAGGGCCTTGGGCCGGGAAAGGAATCGAGACTTCCGACGAATGGGTGCGGGAGCGGCTTATGGAGGTTATCGCCAAGATGGACTGGCCTGCGGCAAAGCGAGACGTCATGCCTTTTGTGTATGCGACCGACAGACGGTCTCTCGACCTTTGGAACCGTGGCTTCTTCACGTCTTTGGCCGAACGCCTTTTCTGAATTCATAGGTTTCTTGCCAGGCTTAACGAGTCAGCTCCGTTAAAGGATTCATATCAAGATACTATTACATCCTGACAGTATCTTGCAATGATTTTCTGTCTGTAGCCACGTAACGTCATCTTCCCGGCATTACCCGATTGGGTAATTGTCTTGCGTAGGGGCTTATGGTATCATTTTTTATGGAATGATAACAACCACGGAGGAAACCCCAGAGAAATGACAACCACAGAAAGAATCTGGTCTGTCGGCATGGCGCTGTTCACGTTTGTCGTTGCGTGTCATGCCGAGTGTCGTGTTGCGAAGGTCTCGGATTTTGGCTTTGATCCGGAAGACTCTACCGAGATAATCCAGCGGGCTCTGGATTCGGGCGTGGGGACGCTTGTATTCGACCGCCAGTCCGGCCCTTGGGTGACGCGCCCGCTCATTGCCCGTTCCAACATGGAGATTGTGTTCGAGGACGGCGTGGAGCTTGTGGCGAAGCGCGGCGAGTTCCATGGCTTGCGCGACTTCCTTTTCTGCGTGGATTGCGTGACGAACGTCGTCCTGCGCGGTCTCGGCAAGAAAGGCGGCACATTCCGCATGTGGAAGCGCGACTATCAGGATCTCTCTAAGTACACGAAGAGCGAATGGCGCCATACGCTGTATCTGAGGTCCGTCGAGAATGTAATAGTCGAAAATATGACGTTCAAGTCGTCCGGTGGCGACGGCGTTGCGTTCGGCGCCAGGGGTGACAGGAACTGCCGCAACGTCGTTTTCCGCAGATGCGTATTCGACGACAACCACCGCCAGGGTATATCGATTTGTAGCGGTGAGAATGTATTGATAGAGGACTGCGTCCTCAGCAACACGAAGGGAACTCCGCCTGAAGCGGGTATCGACTTCGAGCCGGACCGTTCAGAAGAATGCCTTTCCAACATCACGCTGCGCAATGTCCTTTCAATAAACAATGCCGGGAACGGAGCGGACGTGTACCCGGTCCAGATGCGCGACTTCTCCACGCCCGTCTCGATCATCCTGGAGAATTTCCGTTCCATCGGCAACAGGAGTGGGGTTTTTGTATGTGCAAACGACAGGATTGAAAGCGGTCACGTGCTCGGCAAGGTTGAGTTCCGCAACTGCCTTTTCGCCGGTTCTCGCGACAGCGGGCTTACGCTGCGCGGGTTGCCGAAGGGCGCGATGGATATCGCGTTCAGGGATTGTGTCGTTTCGAACTGCGCTCCGGGAAAGGCGGTCGCCGATGTGGTAATGAACACGGAGCAGGCCCGTCAGGGCTATCCGGACGGTATCGATTTCGGCAGTTTGACGGTGTACCAGCCGAAAGACCGCGAATGGTTCCGCTGCGGACAGGGTTGCTTCGGGCCGCGACCGCTGAACGTGACCGGAAACGTCAATGTCATCAAGCCGGACGGACGGGCTGAATGCCATCAATTGGACGATGCTTGGCGCAACAATGCGTTTCCTCTCATCGGTGACGGCAACATGCCGCCACAGCGGCTCCCTTTGCCGCGCGCCGACGAGATCGAGGTCATTGACTGCCGCCCGGGCGAAATGGCCGAACTTGCACCTGTGTTCACCTGCTACCATCCCGGAATCTACGTGTTCTTTGCTGAGAAGGCGGGCCCGTGCCGGTTGTTCGTCGGACAGTATGCGCCGGCACCGGGACGCAAGGCCACAGAGGGGGATATCCAAATCGTCAAGGCCGGTGGTGCCGGCAGGCGCTGGAAAATGAAGATGCCGGGGTTCGACGGCGGCGATGTCGTGTTCGACGCTCCCGCAAGGGGGTTCTATGTTATGACGCTTCCCACCGGAAAGAACCGAGCCCGCGTGTACAAGGCGTCCGTGCCCGTCGCCCTGTACTTCCCTTCGATGTTCCAGATTGTCGCAGGCGAAAACCAAAAACCGTTCACCGTGTGGTTCGAGAATCCGGGGGACAAAGACTTCCTCCTTCTTGCGAACGGAGACAACAGCTATTACCGCTACATGGCCGAGATACGCGCGCCGTCCGGTGGCATTGCGTTCAAAGGCGACAACCAGGCCGACGCGAACATAATCGTTTCAGGCAGGGCGGGCGAAGCAGAGAGAGGCCTATGGTCGGCGACCTTCGGTCCGACGGAGAAGCCCCACTATTCCTGGATCAATATCGACATTTCAGGTGCTCCACCCGTGATTTTCCTTTCAAAGGAAAAGCGGTGGACGACCATCAAGCCAAACAACGTATCTGAACACAAGGAGACACGATGAAAACATCGACATTGATGACAGCGGGCGCGGTCGCGCTTATTGCCGGAGGCATCCATGCAGGCACCATCTGGGTGGATGCGTCGAACTACGGCAAGGCGAATCTGGACGGTTCCGAGGCGAACGCCTACGGCACGATCCAGGACGCGGTCAATGCCGCAGCGACTTCCGGCGACACGATCTACGTCCGCCCCGGCGTGTACGACAAGGGCTACGGCGTGGATGAATACGGCACCACGAACCGCGTCTGCGTGATCGACAAGAACGTCCGCATCGAGGCGACAGGCAGCAAGGACGAAACGCATATCGTCGGCTGGAAGGATCCGAACGGCGAGCACGGGATGAGCACTGCGGCGATCCGCTGCGTCTTCGTGAAGAGCGAGACAGGTTCCATAATCAAAGGCTTCACCGTCCGCGACGGCGCAACAGCGTTTAAGACCGCCGGCGGTTCATTTTCCGACACGAACCCCTACCGGGGCGGCGGTTTCAACTTCTACTGGAGAGACGCCAAGAACCACAACTACATCGTGGACTGCGTGGTCTCCAACTGCGCGGCGGCGTACGGCGGGGCGATGCTTGGCGGCATGGCGATACGCAGCCTCTTCACGGACAACTTCGCCTGGCAGTCGGGCGCCGTGCAGCGCGGCGGATTCGCGTGGAACTGCGTCATGACGCGCAACTACGGCGATAGGGGAGACACCCGTACCACATCCCTCGGCAACATTGCGCACTGCACGATTCTCTGCAATGCCGTCGGCGGCGTGCTTGGAGCCAGCGGAGTGAACTGTGCGGTGTACAACAGCATCATCATCGGCAACAAATCCGGCGACGACCACAACCTCTGCACGATGGCAGGCAATGCGTTCACTGCGAACGGGGTTATGCAGGTCGGATCGGTCATCGACGACTTCCGGGTGCTGACGGGATCGTACGCGGCAACATGCGCAGACGCAACCTACCAGACTCTGCCGTCGGAGTCGTTCGACGAGATTCCGTCCGAGTTCGCCGGCAAGGACTTCTACGGGAACTCCTTCCCGCCGCCCGGTGGCGGACTTTGCGCAGGAGCCGTCCAGCAGACGTTCACGCCGGCATACGGCGCCGTGTACGTGCCGACGCCTGCGTCCAGTTCCGCGACTTTCTCGGTGGACGGCATAGACTGCCCCCAGTTCTACTATGCCTTCGCAAAGACATATCCCGAACAACATCACTTGAAGATTACGCCGGCGTCGGGGCGAGTGCTCTCATACGTTACACAGGCCTGCGGGACGCTCGTACCGTCGTTCAGACAGATGCCGAACGGCGAGGGCGAGCTCTCTGTCATTCCTCCGCCGAATGCCGGCGCCGTCCTGACAAACACTGTCATTGCAACTGCCTACTCCAACGTACTATGGGTGGATGACGACAACTACGGGCTTGCCGGTCTCGACGGCTCCGACACGAAGGCGTACGGCACGATTCAGGATGCCGTGAACGCAGCCTCCGCCAATGCGCTCATCAAGGTCAGGCCCGGCACGTACAATAAAGGCGGCGCTGTCTCAGCCGGTGTGACAAACCGCGTCGTATGCTCGAGCGCCAAGGCCCCGCTTTTCATTGAATCCACAGACGGCGCGGACAAGACGTTCATCGTCGGCGCGGCCGACCCCACGACTGGTGGTGTCGGGTCCGGGGCGGTTCGTTGCGTTTCGTTCGCGGGCATGCACAAACTCTCTGGATTTACGTTGACTGGCAGTTTCGGCGGGGCCTCCGGCGAAGGTGCGCAAGGCGCGGCGTTCCGTGCGGGCGACACCAGCGCCTGCATCGTGGACTGCGTCGTCTCCAATGTTGTATCCGCCGACTCGATCGTTCAGTGCGGCACGATGACGAGGTGTCGCATTATGGAAAACAAGGCTCCGGTAATCGCGTGGAAGACCGACTTCAACGCCTGCTTAGTCACCGGCAACAGACCGAGGTCCGGAACGAGCTGCACAGTCATGTCGCAGTGCAATGCCCATCATTCGACCATTGCCGGGAACACGGCGAGCACGACTATCAACAGCACAACCGCGGTCAGGAATTCCGTCGTGGCTGCCTCTGGATCCCATGCGGCATCAGGAACCTCCGTCCACTCGCTTCTCTGGAATTTCACGTCGTATGGCTCCGTGTCTGGGACCTATGTTTCTGAGGATCCGATGTTCGCGGCCGGCGACGAAATGCGTCCTCTCTCCTATTCTCCCGCGTATTCGAAGGGTGCGGATCTGACGGCGGCGAGTCCCGCCTCAGCCTGGATGTACGCCTCGCTTGATCTCGACGGCAACCCCATCCGCCTGAACAACGGCCGCATCTCGATGGGCGCGTACTCAACCCCGTCGTCCGCCTCCGTCGTCTATGTGGACGTGACGGACGGCGACCTCGCAATCATCGGCGGCGGAACCGGGTACAACGACATCTCTTCCGGCGGCGAGATGTCCTTCAGCCCCGGCAACGCCTCGAGGCCGATTGCCGGAATCGTCGTAAACGGCGAGACGAATCTCTTCGCCTCAACCGAGGGCGCGACAGTCTCCATATCCACCGCTCAGGCTTCGGGCGGCGTATTGGTGAAGGCAATCTACACGACCGACTGGTATGTGGACGACAACGGCGCCGTCGGCAATTCCGGCTTTGCCCCGAATCATGCGAAGAACAGCTTCCAGGCGCTCTTCGATACGGGCAAGGTCGTTTCCGGCGATACCGTGCATGTGCTGCCCGGGACGTACAACACCGGCTCCATGTCCATCTCGGGATCTTCGATAGCCGCCCGGCTCGTCGTACCCAGCGGCGTGACCGTCGTTTCGACGGATGGGGCGGAGAAGACGATCATCGTCGGCAAGTCCGCCGACACGGAAGAGGCGTACAGTTCGTACGACAAGTGCGGCTGCGGCATCGGGGCGATGCACGCCGTCAAGCTCGAGGCCCATGCGAAACTGATAGGTTTCACCGTGACTGGCGGGCGTACGCGCGCGAATACGAGCGATCACTACAGCAACGACTATAAAGGCGGCGGCATTCTCGGTTCCGGCAGGCAGGATGTCGACAATCCCACATCGTATGCAGCCGAGTGCATCATCTCCAACAACGCCGCGTTTCGCGGCGGCGGCGCTCGCGATGTGACGCTCGTCAACTGCCGGCTCTACGACAATAAGGCTTATTACGGCGGCAGCGGGATTTCGGACGGCTCGCTTGTCGGGTGCGTCGTCGACGGCAATACGGATTTTGTATCCCAGCGTTCCGTGTTCCAGTACGGTCGGGTGGTCAACTGTACGGTGATGGATCTCGTCACGGATCCGCTGTCCGCAAACAGCCGCGTGTTGAACACCTACATGCATTCGTGGCGGGAGCAGACTAATGGCGAAACCGGCAATCTTGTAATATGCTCCAATTGCGTGTATCGTGCTGAGTCCAACCCCACGGCGGCGAAAATCAACGAATCCTGCGCTATAGCGCCTGAATCCAATCTTGTATTCGAGAACGGTCGCCCCGTTGCCGGCGCCAATGCGTGCATTGATTTTGCCGACCCCGGCTATCTCTACGCCATTGCGTCTGGAAAGGACGCTTCTCTCGGCGCACGCGTCACAAACGGGCGGTTGGACGTCGGCGCGTTCGAGGCGAACTGGCTGCCGAGGTATTCGTCCGACATCGGACGCCGCTTCAGCGTCACCGCTGCGACATCGGGCGTGGTCGAATCCAAGACAACAGGCAAGGTCGAGATTGGCGATGGTGAGTCGATTGAGGGATTCTTGGCGAACCCATCTGGCAAGACAGATTCTTGCCGCATCAAGTTTACTGTGTGCGAGGGCGCGTCGGCCGTCATCACAGTCAACGGAGTGGAGACTACTTATTCCTCTGCTGGCGTGCATGAGCATTGTTTCAGCGGTGCGGCGGAAGGAGATGTCGTCTTGATTGCTGCGGTCGGCGGAACGGTCGTGGTCGATTCTGCAGGACGCGGCGGATTCGTCCTGATATACAGGTAGCGACAGCGTGAAAATCGAATTGCTTGCCTTGTTGTCGTTGGTCGCGTTGCCGTCGGCAGGCTACGGGGAATGCTTCAGCTTCTACATATCCAACCACGACCAGAGCGCATCGCATCGCGTGATTCATCCAATCGTCGGCAAGACGAATTTCGTCTACGACGCCAAGGGCGCTCTGGAGAAAGTGCGCGGCGAGGCGATCGCGTTTTATGTGCGCGACTCGGAAAACGTGACGATTCGCAACCTGCGCCTCGACTGGGAGCGCCCCTGCATGACAGAGGCGACCATCGTCGATGTTGTGGACGGCGAGACCGTAGTCGAGGTCAACCGCTCCCTCTATCCTGTCACGCTCAAGGACGGTCGGATGTGGATGACCGGGCCGGGTTGGACCAACGAAACCAACATATGCAAGCTCTTCGACGGTCGCACACGCGAGCAGACGGCCCTTGCCGGCGACATTTTGTTCGACGGAACGGCGAGGGAGCTTTCCGACGGGCGGATTGCACTTGCCTACGACTTCTCAAAACGCGGCGTCGGCGGCAAGATAGGCGACGTCATTGCGTTCCGCCCTGCGAGGCGGGACTTTCCCGCAGTGGTCATCTACAATTCAAAAGACGTCACGCTTGAAGACGTAGTCGTGCACGACGCGAAGGGCATGGCTCTCGTCGCGCAGCGTTCTGAGAACGTGACGTGGCGCGGCACGAAGACGGCTGCCGACAAGACATCTGGCGTGTTCCCGCGTCCCGGCGCATATGCCTCGTCCCATGCCGACGCGAGTCATTTCTCCAATGTCAGGGGCGATGTCGTCGTGGAGAACTGCTGGTTCGAAGGGATGATGGACGACGCCATAAACGTGCATTCGACATGCCTCGCCGTCACCAATGTCGTGCGTGGCGACACGCTTTGCTGCCGCTACATGCATGAACAGGCGGTCGGCTTCGAGGTGTTCCTTCCAGGCGAGTTGCTGCGTTTCATCGACGGCGACACGCTGGAGACCGGCCCCGAAATCCGCGTGAAGTCCGTTCGCCACCACGATGAGCGCACGGTCGAGATCACCCTCGAGACGCCGTTGCCGGAAGGGTGGGGCGCAGGTGACGCCGTGGAGAACGCCGACTACCAGTGTTCGGCGACGTTTCGCCGCAATGTCGTCTGCAACAACCGTGCGCGCGGAACGCTCTTTACGACGCCAAAGCCGGTTCTTGTGGAGTCGAATCTCTTCAACAAGGTCACTGGTTCTTCGATTCTCTTTGCCGGAGATGACTACTACTGGTACGAGTCGGGCGCGTGCCGCGACGTGGTTATACGCGGCAATGTGTTCTCCAATTGCTGTACGTCGGCAGGGCGCGGCGGCTACTCGAAGGGGATAATCTCTTTCTATCCCATCGTTCGCGACTTCGAGCGCCAGACTAAGTGCTACCATGGCAACGTTCTCGTCGAGGGCAACGAGTTTTCGGTCTTTGACGCGCCACTGCTGTTCGCGATATCCACGGAGAACATCGTCTGGCGCGGCAACCGAGTGACGTACAACGACCTATATGATGGATGGGAGGAGCCGCCGTTTGTGTTCAAGCGCTGCCGCAACGTCGATATCGACGGACGGAAGGTCGAGGGCGAGACTAAGATCGTCACCGCGCCGCGCCGCGAGTGCGACTTCAACGACGGATGGGAGTTCCGCAAGGAACCGGACGCCGTTTGGCGCGCGGTGCGCATCCCGCATGACTGGGCTATAGAGGGGGCGTTTGACCGTGACGGCGAGCCCGGTGCCGGACGTCTGCCGTATTCCGGTACGGGATGGTACCGCAAGCGCTTCATATTGCCGAAGGAGGCCGAGGGACAGTCCGTTTTCCTGGATGTGGGCGGTGCGATGACGGAGTCTGACGTGTGGCTGAACGGTGTGCGTGTAGGCGGCAGGAAGTTCGGTTTCTCGTCGTACCGTGTGAACTTGACTGCCGCATTGAAATCCCCGGGCGAGGAGAACCTTGTAGAGATTCGCTGCTACGTTCCTGCGAAGAGCGCCAGATTCTACTTCGGGGCGGGGCTGTATCGTTCGCTCCGCCTCGTGCGCACCCCTCCGGTCCATGTCGGGCGCAGAGGCGTGTTCGTCACCACGTCGCTGCGGGATGACGGATCCGCCGCAGTCGATGCCGAAGTTGACGTAAAGGGCCCTCTTGCGTTTATCAACGCAGGCGAGAGGAACACGTTTGAGTGGGGCGACGTGCGCATCGAGAACCGCGTCGTCGGAGAGGACGGTATGTGCATCCGCAGGCCCAAGCTGTGGAGCCCAGAGACGCCGCATCTCTACACCCTTGAGACGAAGCTCTTCTATGCAGGAGGGCTTGTCGACTCTGTTCTGACGAAGTTTGGCGTACGGACGCTGCGTTTCGACCCGAAGGCGGGCTTCTTCTTGAACGGCAAGCGTCGCCAGATGAAGGGCGTGTGCCTGCATCATGACCTTGGGTCGCTCGGCGCGGCGTTTGACCGCGGCGCGTTCGAACGGCAGGTCAAGATCATGAAGGAGATGGGGGCTGACGCGATACGCACTTCGCACAATCCTCCCGACCCCGCAGTGCTGGACGTGTGCGACGAGATGGGAATGATGGTCATGGACGAGGCGTTCGACTGCTGGAACATGCACAAATTCCCGGCAGACTACGCGACGTGGTTTCCCGAGTGGCACAACAAGGACTTCACGGACTTCGTTCTGCGCGACAGGAACCATCCGTCAGTCGTGATGTGGTCCATAGGAAACGAGATCCCAGACACTTATGAAAAGCCCGTGCCTGAGCTTGCTATCAGGACAGGCAAGGAGCTTACGGCCATCGCCCACAAGCTTGATCCTACGCGGCCAGTGACGATGGGGCATTGTCGCTCGTTCACGATGACGAACGGCATGGCGAAGGCGACGGACGTCTACGGGGCGAACTACCTGCCGGGCGACTACGCCTGGTATCTGGAGCACGGCGAAGGACGCCTGGGACTTGTTGCGACGGAGACGTGCTCTGCGGTGTCGACGCGCGGCGAAGGCGACCTGCACGCCTTCAGGAGGAACAACTACATGCCGGAGGTGGAGTTTGCCGCACAGACAAACAACCCCGGATGCTACGGCGAGTTCGTCTGGACGGGCTTTGACTATCTTGGCGAGCCGGACCCGCACACGAAGAAGGGGGCGCGTAGTTCGTATTACGGCATAGTGGATCTATGCGGATTCCCCAAGGAGAGGTATTGGACGTATCGTGCGCACTGGAGGCCTGACGATCCTGGAAGGCCCGACCCCGAGTCAGCAGGACCGGTCGCGGATCTGGAACTTACGCAGGAGAGATTCCGCGACCTTGTATTCGTCAAGGTCCGGGCAGTGGATGCGACGGGGGCCACAGTGACGAATTTCAGCGGCAGGCTTACGTTTGCGCTCAAGGGCGACGTGGAGCTGGCGGGGGTCGGAAACGGCGACCCAATGGACTACGATTCCCTGCAAGGCGATTCCATCCGGGCGTTCCATGGCCTTGCGCAGGCGATACTGCGCGGAAAGGCGGGCGAGCTTCGCGTTTCTTCGGCAGATTTCGGCTTGAAGCACTGGAGGGTCGTAGAATGATCGAGGAAAGCGGGAAATCGGCAGTTGCCGCGTTGATTTTATTTGGCGCATTGCCGCTTGTGGCAGCTGTAAAGATGGCAGATCCGTTCGCTGACGGCATGGTGCTCCAGCGCGACATGCCGGTGCCTGTGTGGGGGACTGCGAATCCCGGCGAGAAGGTGACGGTCTCGTTTTCCGGAGAAAGCGTGCAGGCGGTTGCCGGAACTGACGGCAAGTGGCTTTGCAAGCTGCCGGCGCTCAAGATGTCGAGGGAGCCTCACGAGCTTGTCGCGGCAGCCGCCGATTCGAAGCAGGTTGCCTGCGACGTCCTTGTCGGCGATGTTTGGTTCGTGTCTGGGCAGAGCAATTGCGAGTTTCCTCTGTGCAGCGACAATCCGCATTTCTCCGACCGCAACGGCGCGGCGATTGCCTCGATAACTCATATGCCGCTTGTGCGCTATTGCTACCAGAGCGACTACAAGATATCCGCCCTGCCCAAGACACGTGCGGCTCTGCCGGTCGAATGGCGCCGGTTTGAGCCGAAGAACCTGCTCGCCAGGCCGTCGTTTTCGGCAATCGGCTTCTATTTCGCCATGTACGTGCACCAGGCAAGCGGAGTTCCGATAGGGCTTGTCGGTGCATACTGGGGAGGCACGGGGATAGACTCCTGGACGCCACGCGAGGGCACTGCGTCTCGCCCTGACCTGAAGGACATTCTTGACTTTCCGGTGTCGGAAGACTGGGACGGGGTCAATCCCAAATCCATCTTCAGGTACAACCGCAAGAGGGATCAGCCCGCCGTGCTGTTCAACGAAATGGTCAATCCCTGGTGCCCGTTGGCAATGAAGGGCCTTGTCTGGTACCAGGGATGCACCAACTCCCGCGAACCGGAACGGTACTGTTCCAAGATGCATGCTCTGTACAACGGCTGGTCGCAGAAGTTCGAGAATCCGGACATGCGCCTGTATTTCGCGCAACTTGCGCCGTGGGGATTCGAAGGCATAGCGAAAATCCAGGAGGCGCAGGCGCAGTTCGAGCGCGAACAGCCGAAGTCTGGCATGGCGGTCATAAACGATATCGGCAACTTGACGGACATCCATCCTAACGAGAAGGGCACTGTCGGCCTTCGTCTCGCGCGCATTGCGCTCAAGCGCGACTATGGCTTCGCGGACATAGAGGAGAATTCCCCGCGGCTCAAGACGTGGCGAGTCGAGGGTGATTTATTCCTGCTTGACTTCGAACATGCCGAGCGCCTTTACGTTTATACGCGCAACTACTCTGCCGACGCCCCGTTTGAGGTGGCGGGATCGGACGGGGTGTTCAAGCCGGCAAGGATCGTCAACGCTATAGTAGATACTGCCGGATCCGGCAAGAATGCAAGAAAGGAATACAGGGGGCGCATCGAAGGCTCTGGCCGCATAGTCGTCAAGTCTGACGAAGTCAGCAAGCCAGTCAGCCTCCGGTATTGTCATTCGCATCCGTGGATTGGAACTGTCTACAACGAAGCCAACCTGCCGCTTGGCGCGTTCCATGTTGCAGAATCCGGTAATGGTGGCGCGGCAGATTGATTTTTGCGCGCCAAGATCATCCTGTCCCATGGTCCGGAATCTTAGCAAGCTCTTCCCCTTTTGCGCCTTCGCAGTTTTTGGTATAATACGTAAAAAATCAAACGGAGGCTGCGATGGAAGAGAAAATCAAGGCGAAACTCGAAGAGCTGCGCGTCGGACTTCAGGCCGACGGCGGCGATCTTGGAAAGCCCGGGGACAGACCCCACGAAACCATTAACGTAGCAATACCTGGGGATTGCGGAAGTGGCGAAAATGCATTTCGTGCCAAATATTAATGGTATGAATTTGGCACGAAATTGATTTTTGTCTGATTTCGTGCCAAATCTCCATTGACAATTGCGACTGATTATGCGATAATATGCTCAAAACATCGCAATAGGAGGTTTTAGCATGTTCCTGGGTCGTGAAAAGGAATTGGAATCACTTCGGCTTTTACTGCAAAAGCCGACATCATCCCTTGTTGCATGTCGTGGGAGGCGGCGAATCGGCAAGTCTACCTTGTTCAAGGAGTTTGCTCGGCGCAACAGGACCGAGTTCATTGTCATTGAGGGGATAGGTCCTAGAAAAGGGCAGACGAACGCCGATCAGCTGAGGAATTTTGGAGAGAGGCTTTGTGCGCAGACAACAGGTGCGCAAGTCGTTCCAAATTCGTGGATGGAGGCGTTTCGGCTGCTTGGTGAGCGCATCAACGACAGGCGCAAGACGGTTGTCCTGCTGGACGAGATATCGTGGATGGGGCGCCACGAACCTGACTTCCCCGGTTTTTTGAAAAACGGGTGGGATGACTTTCTAAAGCGCCATGACAACCTTGTTCTGGTTCTGTGCGGCAGCGTGTCTGCATGGATACAGGAAAACCTTCTTGAGAGCGCGACGTTCGGCGGCAGGTTCTCGCGGAGCATTGTTCTGAGGGAGCTTCCTCTTGATTTGTGCGTCAAGTTCTGGCGCGGGCGCGAGAAGCGGCTTGCGACGCATGAGATTGTTGATGTCCTTTCCGTGACCGGCGGCGTTCCGCGCTATCTCGAGGAAGTCGACCCGTCGCTTTCCGCCGACGGAAACATCGCGCGGATGTGCTTTTCTGAGGATGGTCCGCTTTTCAAGGATTTCGGCACGATATTCAGCGAAGTGTTCGGCTCAACGTCGCTCGTAAAGGCGGACATACTTAGGCGACTGGCGGAAGGCGGCCCTGCTACATGTTCTGAAATAGCGGCACGGCTTGGCGTGGAGCGCGGCGGAAGCCTGTCGCGCAATCTCGCCGAATTGGACGAAGCCGGCTTTGTTTCCAAGGACGACAACGTGAATCCGGCGACAGGGCGCAAGGCCAAGGAAGCGCGCTACAGGGTCTGCGACAACTATGTGCGGTTCTACCTGAAGTACATCGAGCCGCACGAGGGGGAGATACGGGGCGGAAGATACGGCTTCGGATCTCTTGCGGAGTTGCGTGGGTGGGAGTCGGACAAGGGCTTTCAGTTTGAGAACCTTGTGGTCAACCACGCCATGTCGCTTATTCCGCACCTGCACCTCGAGGGGGCTACGATACGTTCGGCGGCTCCGTTTGTGCTGAAGGGTAGGCGCGGCGAGAGACGCGGGCTCCAGATTGACCTTCTGATACAGACCTCGCGAGTGGTCTACATTGTCGAAGTCAAGCGCCGAATCAAGATCGGGCGCGAGGTCGAGAATGAAATCGCCGAGAAGGTGGCGGCATTCCCGAAGCGCAGGGGCATGTCGATCCGGACGGCGCTTGTATATGAAGGCGAACTCGACGAGGCTGTTGTGCGAAGCGGAGCATTTGACGTTGTGCTGCCGTTTTCGAGGCTCCTCGGCATTGGTGAGTGAGAACCTTATTCTTGTCTGTCCGGCCGTTGTGAGAATGCCGAAGGATATTCTGGCGGCACCTTGCTCTTTTGCGTCTGCACCGTTTTTGGTATAATACGCGACAAACATGAAAGAGGTTTTTTCGTATATAATCGGGCTGGGGGCGGCCGTGATGATGCCTGTCATTTTCACGGTCCTCGGCGTGGCAATAGGGATTAAGCCTGCCAAGGCGCTGAAATCGGGGCTTTTGGTTGGCGTGGGGTTCGTGGGACTCGGCGTCGTCACGGCGCTTCTTACGTCCAACCTAGGCCCGGCGCTGAAGGGAATGACCGAGCTCTACAACCTGAACCTTCCGTACTTCGACCTCGGCTGGCCTGCGGCGGCGGCCGTCGCCTACTCGTGCGCCGTCGGCGCCTTCATCATCCCGGTGTGCCTCGGCGTCAACGTGGTGATGCTCGCGGCAGGCGTCACGCGCACGGTGAACATCGACCTCTGGAACTACTGGCATTTTGCGTTCCTCGGCGCGATTGTCTTCTTTGCGACGGGCTCGCTCGCCTGGGCGTTCTACGCGGCGATCGTCCTATATGTCATCACACTTTGCATGGCCGACTTCACGGCGAAGGGCTTCCAGTCGTACTACGCGGACATGGACGGGATATCGATCCCGCAACCATTCTGCCAGAGCTTCACCCCGTTCGCCGTCGTCGTGGGGTGGCTCTTGGACCGCATCCCCGGTTTCTCCAGGCTCGACATCGACGCGGAGGGGATGAAGCGCAAGTTCGGGCTTCTCGGCGAGCCTCTTTTCCTCGGCCTCGTCATCGGCTGCGGAATCGGCGCGCTCAGGTGCGATTCGTGGAAGGCGGCCGTCGATTCCATCCCGCAGATACTCAAGCTCGGCGTGACGGTCGGCGCAGTGATGGAGCTTATCCCGCGCATCACCGCCCTTTTCATCGAGGGGCTGAAGCCCATCTGCGAGCAGACGCGCAGCTTCGTCGAGAGGCGCTTCTCAGGGCTGAAGGGCCTTTCCATCGGGATGAGCCCGGCGCTTGTAATCGGCCACCCGACGACTCTCGTCGTCTCGATTCTCCTGATACCTGTCGCGCTCCTTCTCGCGGTGGCATTGCCCGGCAACAGGTTTCTTCCGCTCGCTTCGCTTGCAGCGATGTTCTACCTTTTCCCGTGCGTCCTGCCGATAACGAAGGGCAACGTCCCGAAGACGTTCGTCGTAGGGCTCGTGGCGCTTGTCGCGGGGCTCTTCTTCGCGACGAACCTGACGCCGGTCTTCACCAAGGCGATCGAGGCCGCAGGATGCGACGGGATTGCGGTGCCTGAGGGCTTCGAGGGCGGCTCGTCCCTCGACTTCGCGAGCGCCTTCTGGTGCTGGACAATGTACCATCTGTCCGTGACTCTAAAGTGGGCGGGGGCGGCTCTTGCTGGCCTTCTTGCCGCCGCCATGTGCGCGGTCAATTTCATCCGCATCAGGAGGGAAAAGGCATGCGCATAGCGCTCATGGCGGTTGTTTCGCTGTTGTTGCCCCTCGGCGCGTTCGCCCGGGACGGGTTTGTAACGAGGGGCGAATACCTCGATCTCGTGGAGGCCGCCGTGTGCGCGTATTCCGACGAGCATATCGCGGAATACACGGCGGATGCAGACGCGAACGGCGTGCACGAGCACGGTTTTCCGCGTCTTGCGTCCAATCTCGGCGTGCTGATTGCAGCCGGGCGCATGCCGGAGCGCAAGGCCGTTTTCTGCAGGATGATGGATATTTGCTGCCGCGATGCGAAGAAAGGGCCCATGAAATACGAAGGCAACGAGTTTTCGGTGAAGGAGCTCGTCGCCGCGCTCGTGGAGGTCGAACGCGCCGGAGTTGTTCCCAAGGAGAAGACGGACGCATGGCGGCGCGACCTCGCCGAGATTGATCCGTGGCGCTGCTACAAGGTGAAGCCCGAGCTTGGTAACACGGAGTGGTCCTACAACTGGTGCGTCTTCGGCTGTGCGAGCGAGCAGATGCGCATAGCCGCCGGTCTTGGAGGAGACCCGAAGTTCGTTGAAAGATACGTGTCGGACCAGTCGAGGTGGTTTGACGAAAAAGGCATGTGGCGCGATCCTCATGAGCCGGCGGTCTATGATCTCGTCACTCGGCTCCAGTTTGCACTCGTCCTCTCCGCTGGCTACGACGGTCCGTCCCGTGCCGCGCTCGAGGGCTTTCTTGACCGTGGCGCCAATGATACGCTTAAACTCCAGTCTGCCGCAGGGGAGATCCCTTATGGCGGGCGCAGCAACCAGTTCCTCCACAACGACACCCTCTACGCCGCGCTCTGCGAGTGGTATGCGTCTCGCGCCGCCAGGCGAGGCGACATGGCGATGGCGGCGCGCTTCCGGCTTGCCGCAGGAAGGGCGGTCGATTCGCTTAAGGGATGGCTTTGCGCAAAGCCGGTGAGGCACGTGAAGAACATGTATCCGCGAGGCGCTGGCAAGCGCGGCACCGGAATCGGATGCGAGGGCTACGCCTATTTCGACAAGTACATGGTGACGATGGGGTCTTGGGCCGCGCTTGCGATGCGCTTTGCGTCCGAAGTGCCTCCGCTGGACTTTCCCAGGGCATGGAGTCCGGAAGGGCGGGCTTTTTCGTTTGCGACGACTCCGTTTTTCCATTTCGTCTTTCTTGACGCAGGCGGCTACTCGGCGCAGTTCGACTATCGTTCCGACTCCAACTACGACTGCGACGGAATGGGCCGCCTCCATAGGCTTGGCGCGCCTACCGCGATATGCCTTTCGACTCCGTGCGCCGCGAAGCCAAGGTACAGTACGGAAAGGCCGAACGACGGGACTCTTGCGTTTGTGCCAATCGGGGGTGGCGAGCTTCTCCCCGCCGGAAATGGAAGCGACGGCGCATCTGCGTGGGCGAATTGGAAGATGGGCGAGATAGACTGGGAATGCCGCCTTTCCAAGGCCGGGCTTTCCTCGTCGCTCAAGGGGCCTGGGGAGGTTGCGATGCAGCTTCCGGCGTTTGAGTTCGACGGGGCGAGCGCGGCGGGGATAGTATGCGACGGCAAGACGCTCTCGGTCTCTTATCGTGGATGGGTCTGCAGATATTCGACCGACGGCGCGATATCCGACTCCGGGCGCGTTTGCTGCAATCGCAACGGACGCTATCGCGTATTCGAGGCGCGTGGCTTTAAGTCGCTTGCAGTGAGAGTGGAAATCGTCCCAGACCCCGGGCAGTCTCCGCATCCCGTCTGCGACGCGGGCGTATGCCCCGAGCGGCAGAACGACTTCTTCTGGGAGAACGACAAGTTCGGCATGAGGGCCTATGGTCCCGGGGAATACCACAAGTGGTCTGGGTGGGACGTCTTCAACAAGGCGGTGGACGCCGAGGCGTCTTGTGGCTTCCTTCTCCACAACGCCGGGAAGTGCGGCAATTGGCACGTCAATCCCTTCAAGGGCGTCCTCGACAACTACACCATGTGCGCGTCGCGGGGCGTTGGGGGAGTTGCCTTCTGGGGCGACGGCGAGTGGAAGACGTATCCCGACTGGGAGTCCGCAAAGGTGCTTCACACAGGCGACGACTACTGCGAATTCGAGCTTGTCTATCCTGCGTTTGCGGCGGCAGGGAAGATGACTTGCTACGTGACCTTGAAGCGCGGCGACCGCTTCTTCAGGTGCGACGTTCGTTTTGAGCATCCAGAGCGCTTTAGAAAGGACTTCCGCGCAGGCCCCGGGATCGACCTTGATTCGAGTCGCGATCACAAGGGCGTCGTCGTCGAGGAAGACGGCCTTGTATCCCTCTTCGAGGACGAGAAGGGCTCTAACGGCTCTACGATGGAGGCGATTTTCGTGGCGCCTGGCGAGGCAGTTGAAGTCATGACGGACCACATGAACTGCCGCGTTCTCGCCTTCAACAGGCCAAGCTTTACGTATTGGGCGGGTGCGACTTGGTCGAAGGCCGGGGAGATTGCCACTCCACAGGGCTGGATCGAGGCCGTGAGGAAGTTCCGCTCGGCGGTTGTAGAGAATTCACCACAAATGAAAGGCAAATGCAAATGAACGTAATGGCCCTTGTTATGCTGGCTACGACAGCGAATTTCGCCGTGCAGACGGCGTGCCATCCCGACGACGTTAAGAGCTACGACACCGCGAAGCTCCGCGAGAGGTTTGTAATGGAGAAGGTGATGGCTCCTGACGAAATCAACTTCACCTACACGATGTACGACCGTCTCGTCTACGGCGGCGCGATGCCGGTCGAGAAGGAGCTGACGCTTGAGCCGTTCGACGAGCTCAAGGCCGAGCACTTCCTTGACAGGCGCGAGCTTGGCGTCATCAACGTCGGCGGCGCAGGCGCAGTTACGGTTGACGGCGAGAGCTACGAGCTTGCCTTCAAGGAGGCCCTCTACGTCGGCTGCGGGAAGAAGGTGGTCAAGTTCAAGTCGCTTGACAAGGCTAACCCCGCGAAGTTCTACATAAACTCCGCGCCGGCATACAAGTCGTTCGTCACGCAGAGGATAACGTCGGACCAGGGCTGCAAAAAGCCAGGCTACACCATTGGCAACTACATCAAGGCCGGGAAGATGGAGGAGTCGAACGACCGAGTCATCAACCAGCTCATAGTCTATCCCGTTCTTTCAAAGGTCGAGGGCGGCGGATGCTGCCAGCTGCAGATGGGTCTCACGGAATTGAAGCCCGGCAGCGTCTGGAACACGATGCCGCAGCACACGCACAACCGCCGCATGGAGGCGTATTTCTACTTCAACGTGCCCGAGGGTCAGGCAATCTGCCACCAGATGGGTCGTCCGGACGAGCAGAGGCTTGTATGGCTCCACAACGAGCAGGCGATCACCGCCCCGGAGTGGAGCGTCCATTCCGCCGCAGGAACGTCCAACTACATGTTCATATGGGGAATGGGCGGCGAGAACCTGAACTACGGCGACATGGACAAGGTGCCTGTCAAGGAAATGCGATAGTCTTCAACACGAAAAGAGCGAGGCAAAACGATGATAACCTACGATCTTAACGGCAGAACGGCCCTGGTTACGGGCTCCAACCGGGGCATTGGCAAGGCCATGGCCGATGCGCTCGAAGAGGCGGGCGCGAAGGTGATACGCACTTCTTCAAAGGAGTGCGACCTTTCGGACAGGAAGGCGGTATATGCCTTCATCGAAAAGGTCAAGAAGAACGACCGCATAGACATCCTCGTGAACAACGCGGGGACGATCCTGCGCAAGCCGGCGGCGGAGCATCCCGACGATTGGTGGGACAAGGTGATAAACGTCAACTTGAACTCGCAGTTCCTGCTGGCGCGCGAGTTTGGCCGCGACATGGTTGAACGCGGATGGGGCAAGATAGTCTTCACCTGCTCTTTGCTGACGTTCCAGGGCGGCATCACGGTGCCGGGCTACGCCGCGTCAAAGGGCGGCGTCGGACAGCTCGTCAAGGCCCTCTCGAACGAATGGGCGCAGAAGGGCGTCAACGTGAACGGAATCGCGCCGGGATACATTGCGACCGACAACACTGCCGCGCTGCGCGCCGACCCGGTGCGCTCCCGCCAGATACTCGAGCGCATACCGGCTGGGCGCTGGGGCGAGGCGTCGGACATCGCTGGCGCATGCGTGTTCCTCTGCTCGCCGGCGGCGGCATATATCCATGGAGCGATAATACCGGTGGACGGCGGTTGGCTCGCCCGGTAGAAAAGGGAAGGACGGGAACGAGATGGAAAACGAAAAACAAGACATTGTGGCGATGCTAAGCGGAGCTGGCGTCGTGCCCGTCATCGTGATAGAAGACGAATCGCAGGCTGTTCCCCTCGCAAAGGCCCTTGTCGGCGGCGGGCTTCCGGTCATCGAGGTCACGTTTCGCACGAAGGCGGCGCCTGCTGCAATTGCCGCGATACGAAAGGGAGTGCCGGAGGCGATTGTCGGGGCGGGAACACTGCTTACGCCCGAGATGGTAGATGCGGCAAAGGCCGCGGGGGCGGTGTTCGGCGTCGCGCCGGGGTTTGATCCCGTAGTTGTGTCCGCTGCCAAGGCGGCAGGTCTTCCCATGTGCCCGGGCGTTGCGACCGCGAGCGAGCTTTCGCAGGCCGTTTCCGCCGGCTGCAGGCTCGTCAAGTTCTTCCCCGCTGAGGCCGCAGGCGGCGTCAAGATGATAAAGAACCTCCTCGGGGCGTTCCGATTCACAGGCGTAAAATTCATGCCCACTGGTGGAATAAGCGCTGCCAACGTCGTGGATTATCTTGCCGTGCCTGAGGTAGTGTGTTGCGGCGGCACATGGGTCGTTCCCAAAGACGCGCTCGCCCGTGGAGATTTTGCGGCGATTGAGAAGCTGGCAAGGGAGGCGTCGGACATGGTAAAGTCGGTTGCCGCGAAAAAATAGAAAGGAGCGTGGCGCATGTTCATTTTCCTCGGCTGCTACACCGATGCCATCCACACGAACGGGCTTAACACCATCGATCTCGATCTTGCCACCGGACGGATGGCGATTGTAGCCGAGTATCCCGTTTCCAATGCGATATACCAGGCTCTTTCGCCAGACGGCAGATATCTCTATTCCTGCACTCGGCAGGGGCTCGCTTCCTTCCGTGTCGGCGCGAATGCGGTCGGCGGAGCGTCGGCGGACTCGGTCGCTCTCTCGCAGGTGGATGAGCTGCCTCTCGGGTGCAGCACCTGCCATGTCGCCGTCATGCCAGACGGAAGGCGGGCGATCTGGGCGGACTACTCTGGCGGAACGGCTGGATCCGTGGAGGTTTCGGAAGGGCGGTTCGGCGAGCTTGTCCGCCACAGGCACCTTGGCTCCGGGCCGAATCTGCCGCGACAGGAAAAAGCCCACTGCCACCAGGCGATGCCGCTTCCGGGAGGAAAGGGCTATTGCGTCGTCGATCTCGGGCTCGATTCCATTCTCTCATATCCCTCCGGCGACAAGTTCGACGTAGCTCCTGCGGGCTCCGGCCCTCGCCACCTCGTATTCCATCCGAACGGCCGGCTCGTCTTCCTTGCCCATGAGCTTGGCAACGTGGTGTCGTCGCTTTCCTGGAGCGAGAACGGCGGCTTCAAGATGCTCGACACGCTTTCGACGATCGCCGACCAGACGGCGAAGGAACCACCATGGCTCGCCGCGGCAATCCGCATCACGCCGCGCAGGGACGGCGTAGTCGTCTCGAATCGCGGCGAGAACTCGCTCGCGGCGTATGGCTTCGACGAGGCGACTGGCAAGCTGGAGCTTAAGGCAAGGAGTCGTCTCGACGGCGACTGGCCGCGAGATTTCATCTTCGTCTCCGACACCATGGCGCTCGTGGCATGTGAACGGTCGGGAAAGGTCCTTCTTATGCGCTACGACCCCGATAAGTTTACGTTCGCCCAGGTCTCCGATCTTGGCGGCTTCTTCAGGCCGGTTGCGCTTTTGCAGTGCCCGGGCATTTGATTCGGCGATGCCGTGAAACTTTGCCTTATTGGCGGATTTATGCTAAAATACAGGCTAACGAACCATAACAATCAAGGAGAGGAAATATTCGATGAATGTACTTGCCGTGGGATGTCATCCCGATGACGTTGAAATATGCTGCGCCGGAACTCTTGCAAAATGCGTAAAGCGCGGCGACAGGGTTGTTGTGGCGCACCTGTGCACAGGCTCTCTGGGGCATGTCGTGATTCCGCCGGAGGAGCTTGTGCCCATGCGGGCGGAGGAGGCCAGGGCCGCCGGTCGCCTTGCGGGGATTGAGGTCCTCGACGGTGTGTTCGGCGATCTCGACATCTACGCCGACAATGCGGAGAGCCGCAACAAGGTCGTGGAGATAATCCAGTACGCCCAGCCCGACTTCATCATAACGCAGAACCCCGACGACTACATGCCGGACCACGTGGCCACCTCGAAGCTCGTCTTTGACGCCGCGTTCACGGCGACGCTCCCCAACTGGCCGTCAAAGACGAAGAAGGCTGCGAAGCTCGTCCCCATCTACTACATGGACACCCTCGCGGGCGTCAACTTCGTCCCGGACGAGTTCGTCGACATATCGTCTGAGATCGACCTCAAGATCGAGATGCTCGAGTGCCACCATTCCCAGCTCGACTGGATGCGCGAGCACGACCACATCGACTTTGCCGACATGGTTCGCACCTGCAGCCGCTATCGCGGCTACCAGTGCGGCGCGGAGTATGCCGAGGGCTTCAAGATGTGCAAGGCGTACTTGAAGGGCACGACGAAGCGTCTCCTCCCTTGACGGCTTCTATCAGAGGCATTTGAAAGCAATTCGAAATCGAAAGGAAGAAAATGAAAGTCAGATATGTGCTGGTAGGCTTCGGTGGAATCGCGGAAAACCGCGTTGCGAAGGAAGGCTACGCCTGCGACAGGAAGAGGTTTAGGCCGCTCAAGTACGCGCAGCTCGTCGGCGCGACGGATCTCAACCCCGCCCGCAAGTCGGCGGCTGAGGCTCTCGGCCTCAAATGGTACAATAGCCTCGCAGAGGTCCTCGCAGACCCCTCGGTCGATGCCGTTTACGTTGCGACGAACAACCGCAGCCACGTGCCCCTCGCAATGGAGGCCCTCAAGGCCGGGAAGCACGTCATCGTCGAAAAGCCCATTGCGACGTCGGTCGCAGACGCAAAGAAGCTTGGCGCCATTGCGAAGCGGAAGGGCCTCTCCCTCACAGTCGACCACATGATGGTCAACAATGCGTGGAACGTCGCGGGCAAGGCCGCGATGAAGGCCGGAAAGATCGGCAAGGTCAACGACTGCTGCTTCCACATGGAGTTTGCCTACGGCTACGACCCCGCCGAGGCCGCCACCTGGCGGTGCAGCAACGTCGCCGAGATGGGCGGCCCCATCGGAGACGTGGCCAGCCACTGCTTCTATGTCGCGGAATACATGTTCGGCAAGAAGATCAAGAAGGTGGGAGCCGTGTACTACCCCAAGGTCATGAAGATCAAGGCAGAGGACGGGGCCTACATCAAGTTCTTCTTCGAGGACGGCTCGCAGGGCTCGGTGAACTGCGCGTTCAGCGAACCGCGCGGCGGACTCGCCGGGACGCTCACCAATCTCGGCTACGAAATCTACGGCGACAAGGCCGCCATGCGCGGCTACGGCACGATGTTCCAGCTCTCCGGCTACGCCGACGAGCCGATCGTCCAGCGCCTTGAGATCGACGACGGAAAGAAGGTCGTTCCCGTCCGTCCGGCGAAGATCCAGAACATCTACCAGACGCTGATAGAGGGCCATGCGAAGTCGATCCTCGCCAAGACTCCTCTTTCCGCCGACGACGCCATTCACAACCTCGCCCTCTGCGCAGCGTGCCACGCTTCCGCGCAAAAGGGCGGCAAGCTCGTTTCCGTGTCATGAATCCGGTTCTTGGAATGCTCGTGTTCGCGCTCGGCGGCTTTGCCGGCGCGACGTTCCTTCTCCCGGCTCGCGGCGTGAAGGGGTGGGCCTACGAAACGTGGTGGATGTTCTACTGCGTCGTGGGCCTTCTCGTCTGCCCGCCGATCATCTGCGCGTTGTTCGTGCCAGACTTCTGCGGGGTCGTGGCGTCTGCGTCGCCGCAGACGCTCCTGCAGTGCATCGGCTTTGGCGCGATATGGGGCGTTGGCGGGCTCACGTGGGGGCTGATGGTGCGCTATCTCGGCATCGGGCTCGGTCTTGCGATCGGGTGCGGGCTTTGCGCCGCCACCGGCACCTTGATCCCGCCAATAGTCCAGGGACATGCGGTCGATCTAGTCAAGGACGCAGGGGCCATAGTCGTGCTCGTCGGCGTCGTGGGGTCGCTTCTTGGCATAGGCTTTGTCGGGTACGCCGGAAAGCTCAAGGAAGACGAGCTCCCCGAGGAGGCGAAGAAGAAGGCCGTCGCAGAGTTCGATTTCAAGAAGGGCATGGTCTTTGCGCTCGTTTCGGGTCTTTGCTCGGCATGCATGAACTTCGGGCTGCAGTCTGGGGGGAGCATCGAGAAGGCCGCGTATGACGCAGCGGTAAAGGCCGGCGTCGTCGCGGAGGGCGCGACATGGTCCTGGCAGGGGATGCCAGTCATAATGGTCGTTCTCTGGGGCGGGTTCCTCGTGCAGGCCTCGTGGGTCGTGCAGCAGCACTTGAAGAACGGCACGTTCTCCGACTACTTCCACCGCGGCCCCGTCCTCAGGAACTGGATTTTCGCGGCGCTTGTCGGCGTGATATGGGTCTTCCAGTTCGTGTGCCAGAAGGCCGGAGAGCCGCTTATGGGCGATCTCAAGTACATCTCGTTTGCAATCGTCATGGCATCTACGATTCTCTTCTCGACGGCGATAGGCGTGTTTACCGGCGAGTGGAAGGGAACGGGCGGCCGGACAAAGGCGATGCTCGCTGTAGGAACGCTTGTTCTCATTGCGTCCTTTACCGCGATATCCCTTGGTTCAAGGTGACGTTGGATTATCTGATGAGGATGGAGGAAGAATGACTCTTCTTGAAGAACTGCGCGCCCGCGGGCTCGTCGAGGCTTTGACCGACCCTGAGCTTGAGAGGGCCCTGGAGAAGCCGATGACGCTCTATTGCGGTTTCGATCCGTCTGCAAGGTCGCTTCAGGCGGGGAACCTCGTCTCGATAGTCGTCCTCAGGCGCTTCCAGCTTGCAGGCCACAAGGTGATCGCCCTCGTCGGCGGCGCCACCGGCCTTATCGGCGACCCGTCCGGCAAGTCGGCGGAGCGCAACATGCTGACCGTCGAACAGGTGGAGGAGAACAAGAAGGGCATACGCGAGAACCTTTCCCGCATACTTGACTTCGACGGCCCGAACGCGGCTGTCATGGTTGACAACTACGACTGGTACAGGGGGACGAGCGCGATAGAGTTCCTGCGCGACATAGCGATAAACTTCCGCGTTCCGCAGATGCTTGCGAAGGAGTCGGTCAAGAAGCGCCTTGAGGCTTCCGATGGCGCGCTTACCTTTACGGAGTTCTCATACCAGATCCTCCAGGGCAACGACTTCCTCCACCTCCACGACGCCCTTGGGTGCCGGCTTGAGATTGGCGGCGCAGACCAGTGGGGAAACATAACGGCCGGCACGGACCTCGTGAGGAAGATGAGGGGCGAGACGGCATTTGGGCTTACGTTCCCGCTTCTCCTGGATTCCTCTGGCAGAAAGTTCGGGAAGTCCGAGGGCAACGCTCTGTTCCTCGACGGCTCCATGACTCCGGTGTTCGACTGGTACCAGTATTTTCTCCGCACTCCTGACGCCGACGCGATACGATACCTCAAGGTCTTCTCGATGAAGCCGCTCGACGAGATAGCTGCGCTGGAGGCCGAGATGGCGGCCCATCCGGAAGCGCGCATCCCGCAGAGGGCCCTTGCCGACGAGCTCACGCTGCTCGTACACGGCGAGGAGGGGCTTAAGAAGGCCAGGGAGGCCACCGAGGCCCTGTATGCGAAGAATCCCGCTTCCGGCGCGGCGCTCCCCGAAAACGTCCCGTCTGCAGATTGCGACATCGCCTCCTGCGTGGGAAAGCCGGTGTTCGCCGTCGCTGCGGCAGCAGGCATGTTCAAGTCAAACGGCGAGGCTCGGCGCATGGCGCAGCAGGGAGGACTCTCGCTGAACGGGGAGAAGGTAGACCAGAACCGCGTTTTCTCTGATGCGGACGTGAAGGACGGCGCCGCAGTCCTTCGCTCCGGGAAGCGGAACTATTTCGTGCTGAGGTTCTAACTTCGGAGGTCTTGACAGGTGAAGACGATCGAACGATACGTTTTCGGATCTTTCCTATCAAGCTTCGTTCTCGCATTCCTCGTCCTTAGTTTCGTGCTGACGATAGGGCTGCTCGTCCAGATAATCGGCTACATAATGGACGGCGTGCCGATGGGGCTCGTCGGCGAATTCTGCATGGTCTCCCTCCCGGAGACCCTGCAGTGGTCGATTCCCCTTGCGCTGCTTGTTTCCGCCGTGCTCGTCTTTTCCCGCATGAGCGCCGATTCCGAAATCGCCGCGATGCGAGCCTGCGGCATACATCTTGTCTCGGTCATGAAGTGGCCGGTTGCGTTCGGCCTGGCATGCACCATTCTCGGCTTCTACGTGAACAACGAGGTCGTGCCTCGCGGCCATGAAATCCGCCGCACGCTCAAGAAGAGGGTGTCTGTAGGCGCGGGGCTGAGCGTTCTCGAGCCTGGTCGGGTCATCGACGACTTCCCCAACGTGAAGCTCTATTTCGGGTCCAAGGAGGGCAACTGGCTGCACGACGTGGTCGCGCTCGACTATTCCAATCCTGCCGTCGACAGGATGATAACGGCCGACAAGGCCCTTGTCGTGCAGGACGGCTCCGACATAAAGCTCGAACTCTACCGGATGACGGTGGATCCCCTTGACGAGAAGCATCCTACCATGGCAAGGTTCAACCGCTTCGTCTATACGATCAAGAACGTGCTTGGCCAGTGCGACTACACTCCGGGCGTCAAGGACATGCGGCTGAAGGCGCTTCTTTCGCGGATATCGAGTCTCAGGAAGATGGCCTCCTCCGCTCCGGACGCCCAGCCGGCCAACCGCATGTCCAAGGACTTCGTGGTGCGGATGGACCTGGCGTGGGCGCTCATAGAGCTCAACAAGCGCTTCGTCTATGCAATGGCGTCCATATGCTTCGTGCTGATAGGCATACCGCTTGGAATACGGTCCCAGCGGAAGGAATCGACGATTGGCATGGCGATATCGCTTGCAGTCTCCCTTGGCTACTACATCGTTGTCATACTTTCCCTTTCCCTCGACGAGCGGTTCTCCCTCCATCCGGAGTGCATAATATGGCTGCCCGTCGTGGTATGCTTCTCGCTTGCATTCAGATTTACAAGGAAACACCTATGAAAATACACAGCACAGCCATTGTGGAAGACGGCGCCGTCCTTGGCGCAGACGTGGAAATCGGGCCGCGCGCGTTCGTCGGCCGCAACGTCAAGCTCGGCGACGGCACGACCGTCGCGCAGGGCGCGATCATAGACGGACACACGACGATAGGGTCGAAATGCCAGATATTCCCCTATGCTTGCATAGGAATGAAGACGCAGGACCTCAAGTACAAGGAGGGCTCCGTCTCCTACGTCGACATCGGGGATCGCACGGTGATACGCGAGTTCGCCACCGTCCACCTCGGCACGTCCGACGGCGAGCGCACCGTCATCGGCTCCGACTGCCTGTTCATGTGCTACTGCCATGCGGCGCATGGCGTGGTGCTTGGCAACCATGTGATATGCTCTAACTCCGTGCAGCTCGCAGGCGACGTCCATCTTCAGGACTACGCTATCATCGGCGGGTGCGCCGCCGCGCACCAGTTCTGCACTGTCGGCTGCCACGCGATGGTAGGGGGCATGACTAAAATCAGGCAGGACGCTCCGCCTTACATGCTCTGCGACATGTCTGAAAGCTCCATGAAGGTATGCGGCGTAAATGCAGTCGGGCTCATGCGGCGCGGTTTCCCCAAGGAGGTCATACAGGCCCTCAAGGAGGCGTATCGTTTCCTCTACCGCGATGGTCTCAACAGGACCCAGGCCCTCGACAGGGTGGAGAACGACATCGAGCCGTTTGAGGAAATCAAGACGCTCGTTGCGTTCTACAGGAACTCCCAAAGGGGAGTGGCATGAGGTATGTCCTCGATTCGCGCGAGGTGAAGCCCGGCATGGGCTTTGTCGCGCTCAAGGGCGAGAAGACAGACGGACGCGATTTCATCCCGTCTGCTCTTGCCAATGGCGCGGCGGACGTTATAGAGGGGCTTGACGCCCTGCACGAGCGCGCCCGCGAAAGGCGAAGTTCCCTCAAGGCCAAGGTGATCGGCGTCACCGGATCTGCGGGAAAGACTACGACTAAGGAGTTTTTGAAGGCCTTTTTGGCCAAGGTGGGGCCGACATACGGGACGGAGGGCAACTTCAACAACCACATTGGCCTTCCCCTTACGATCCTTAACTGCCCCGACGAGGCGGAGTTCCTTGTCCTCGAAATGGGCACGAACCACCCTGGCGAGATCGCCGCGCTATGCGACATCGCGCAGCCGGATGTAGGCCTCTTGACCGGCATCGGCACCGCGCATCTGGAGTTTTTCGGCTCTCGCGAGGGGATTGAGCGCGAGAAGACCGTGCTGCTTTCCCGGGCCAAGGATTTTTCCCTTCGCTGGGACGAAGTGCCGCAGGTGCCGTTCGCGTGTCCGCTCCCGGGCGCGCACAATGCCTCCAACATGTCCCTCGCCTTTGCGGCGGCGTCTCGGCTTGGGTGCACGGCCGCCATGGCGGAGTCGGCCCTGGAGGGCTTCTCCCTGCCGGGTTCGCGCTGGCGGATAACCGAGAAGTGGGGGGCGACGTTCATAGACGACAGCTACAACGCGAACCCCGACTCCATGAAGGCCGCCCTCGATGCGTTTGTCGCGACGCCCTGCGACGGCAGGCGCATAGCCGTTCTCGGAGACATGTTCGAGCTTGGGGAGAATGCGCTTGAGTTCCACAAGCAGGTCTTCGATCATGCGATGTCCCTCGGAATCCCCCTCGTGATAGGGGTCGGCGAGATGTCTTCCAAGTGCCTGTGCCATTGCGTTTACAAGGATGTCCGGACGCTCAAGAAGAAATTCATGCTTGACGTGTCGGCAGGCGATCTTGTCCTCCTAAAGGCGTCGCATGGGATGAAACTTGGCGAACTTTTGGTATAATATGCGAAATGCTTGAAGTACGCAATATCGCCTTTGCCTATGGTCGCGAGCCTGTCTTGCGCGACGTTTCATTTGTCGTCTCGCCGGGCGAGGTCGTAAGCGTAGTCGGCGCCAACGGAGCCGGCAAGACCACTTTGCTGCGTATCCTTGCGACGGTCGCAGTGCCGGATGCAGGGCTTGTCCTGGCTGATGGCGTAAACGCTTTCGACCGTCCGCTGCGCTACCGCAGGCAGATAGGCTTTCTTCCCGAGAACCCGGCGCTCTATGGCGACATGACTGTCAAGGAGTATCTTTCCTACAGGGCGAGCCTGAAGGGCGAGCCGGCCAAGCGCGTACGCCGCCGCATCAACGAGGCGGCCGACATGTGCCGTGTCTCGTCGATCATGCGCGAGCCGGTGTGGAGGCTCTCGACCGGCCTAAGGCGCCGTGTCGCGCTTGCGGACGCCCTCTTGCTTAGGCCTAGGATACTTCTGCTCGACGACTTCCTCGGAGGGCTTGATGGTGAGATGCGCGCGGCCGCAGGGTCCATCCTGTCGGAAGCCGCCGCGTTCTCGTCCGTCATCGTGACGGGTCACGAGCTCGAGGACCTCGCTCGCTGGACGACAAGGTTCCTGGTGCTTGTCGGGGGCGTGGTGTCCGCCACGCTTCCTACGGCGGGGACAGACCCCGCGGACATGCGCGAAAAGATTGCGCAGGCGCTTTCGGGAGGGGCATCGTGAACCCGGTCTCGGTTACATGTCGGCGAACCCTGTCGCAGGCGAGGAGCCGATGCTCCACGGCGGTTGCCGTCGGGCTCTTCCTTGCCGCCGCCGCTGTGTCGTTCGCCCTTGGGCTTGAGCGCGCGGAGGGGTCTCGCCAGATGCTTTCCGCAGTCTGGGCGGCGTCGCTGTCTCCGCTGCTGCCGTTCATCGCGGCAGTGCTTTCGATGGACGTCTGGAGCGAAGAGCGCGGCTCCGGGCGCATGGATCTCCTGCTTTCGGTGGCTGTGCCGGAGCGGGATTTCGTCGTTGGCAAGTTCCTCGGCGTCTGGATGGGCCTTGTGCTGTCGGTTGCCGTCTCGCTTGCAGTTTCGCTCGCTTCGCTTTCGCTGTTTGCGCCTGACATCTTCGTCGGCGTCTGCTTTGCCGCCTTCGCGCCTGCGTTCGCCATGCTTGCGGCGCAGGGCGCGCTATGGTGCGCCGCAGGCGTCCTTGCCAGTGCCGCTTTCATGCGCGGCGCCGTTGCCGCGTTCGCGACCGTGGCGTCCGTAGTCGTGTTGCCAAGGGCCGTATGGTTCGCAATGAGTGTGTGGTTCAGGAGCGGAGGGTCTCCGTTTGGGGAAATGCCGTTCGACGCCCATGCCGTCGATGCCGCAGCTGGCGTTGTCTCCACCGGGGCTCTTTTGTCTTATGCCGCGTTTACCGTTGCATCGCTCTTGGCGGCGACCAAGCTCGTCGTCATGCGCAGGTTCTCCGGGCGCAGGTCGCGCGGCGGGCGCTTCTCGTGCATCCTGTCGATCGCGCTGTCTGCGATATGTGCGGTTTCCCTTTCGGTCCTTGCCGTTCGCCTCGACGTTGCACTTGACCTTCCGGTCTCCGGAAACGCGTCTTTCTCGCTGCGCATGCGGCATGTGCTCTCCGAGTCAACAGGCCACATGACGGCGACATGCTTTATGTCGCGCCACGATCCGGCGTTCCGCCAGGTCTCGCATTTTCTCAGGGCGTTGAAGGGGCAGGCTAACTCGGCGGGCGGCCTTGCGCTTTCTGTTGTGTTCGTCGATCCTAGCTGGGATATCGGAGCCGCGGAAAGACTTGTCAGGCTTGGCGTCGAAGAGAAGTCGGTTGTCTTTGAAAAGGGCCGCCGGTTCGCCACGTTGCCTGTTGACGCAGACTTCGGCGACCGTGCCGTTGCATCCGCGATCCGGCGCGTGGCCATGCCGCCGCAGCGCAGGGGCGTTTACTGGACTGTAGGCCATGGCGAGACGTCGTTTGACTCCTATTCCACCTGGGGCATGAGCGACATGGCCAGGGAACTCTCCCGCGAGGGGTATAGGAACATGGCCCTCGATCTTGCAGGCGACGGAGGAATTCCCGCGGACTGTGCGCTTATCATAGTGGCGGGGGCGAAGAACGACTTTTCGCGGGCTGAGCTTGGACGCGTCGATGCCTACCTGAAGGCAGGTGGCCGGCTGCTTGTCTTGATGGGACGGCCTGGCGAAGGGGGCGTTTCCTCCATTCTCCCGTCATGGGGCGTCCGGCCGGCCACGCGGCCGCTCTCCAAGGCTCGAACGGTCTCTGGATCCGATGTCATTGTCTCGGATTTCGCCGATCATGCCGTCTCTTCGTCGCTTGCGGGGTCTCGCATAATCCTTGAAGAGCCGCTTGTCTTCGACATGTCTGCTGCCGCCGAAAGCGTTTCCGGCGCGGACAGGATAGAGTTTACGCCAATCGCCAGCGTCGGCGCCGACGCCGTTGCCGTCGCGGCGGAACGCGGCGCGGGGGCGGGGCTCGATATTGCGATTCGGCCAACAAGGATCGTCGTGGTGGGCGACGCCTCCTTTGCCATGAACGGCCAGCTCTCGGCCCGTGCAAGCGCCAACCGCGACTTCTTCATGAACGCCGTCGCCTATCTGTCGGGCTCTGATCCGCTGGGATCAGACGGAACGGACGCGGGAATGCTTGCGTCAGGCGCCGACAGGGAGCAGCGGATTAAGTTCGTAGTCTTTTCCGCTGGCGCCGCTCCGGCCCTGGTGTTTCTGGTGCTGGTGGCTGTCGCCGTCTACAGGAGGCGCAGAAGATGAGCAACATGCGTTCCATATCGTGGCTGTTGTTCGTGGCGCTTTCTTCGATTGCGGCGAACTTCGCCCTTTCGTGGTATGTGCGTCCGTCGCGGACGATAGGCAGGGCTGGGTCGATAGAGCCGTCGTTTGTCCCGAAGAGAGTCGTGATCGAGCGCCCGGGCGTGCCTGACACGGTTCTTGAGGATGATGGCGGGTGGAGGCTGGTTGCCCCGTACCAGGGCAGGGTCGATGTCCAGACGGTCATGAAGCTCGTCGATTCCCTTGTGTTCGCAAAGGTGGAAGACGCCATTTCGCAGGCGGAGCTCCTGAAACTCGGGCGCACCCTTGCGGACTTTGGGTTGGAGAGCCCGGCCTTTTCCGTTGTTCTCGGCGACGGGAAGGAACTCGTGCGGATGTCTTTCGGATGCCTCACTTCGTCGTCGAACGGCGTTTACGCAGTGATAGGCGACAGCTCTGACGTCCTTGTGCTTCCGGCCTCGGTGCGCAGTGCGTCGGATCTCCATGCCGAGGCGTTTCGCGAACGGGACATCTTTGCATTCGGGCCGGAGTCCGTTTCGTCGTTTGTCCTGAAGAGGGCCGACGGCGGTTCGCTTGAGTTCGCGCGAGACGGCGCAGGATGGCGCATGGGAGACTCTGTCGCGTCGTCCGCCAAGGTCTTGGAGCTGCTTTCGCGTGCGGCCGGGCTAAAGGCCGTGGACTTCGTCTGGCCGGTTGGAGCCTCAAACGAGGCGACGACCGTCTCGGCGCCGCTTCTCGCAGGCTTTGGCCTCGATCCCGAGACGGCGGTGACGCTTGTCTTCAGGTGTACCGACGGGGCGGAAAGCACAATTTCCCTCGGCAACGGGACGGCGGACAGGAAGGTTTACGCTTTGGTCCACGGCGGAAGGGAAATAGTCACGGTTGACGCCGCGCTCAAGGACATCTCCGCGCAGGACGCGATTCGCTTTACCGACGCGCGGCTCTTTCCGTTCTCCGAGGCAAACGTTACCATGTTCAGCCTTGCAGACGGCGACGCTGCATGCGTGCTCGCCCGCACCACCGACGGCGCCTGGCGGATGGATTCGCCTGTCGTCGCGCCTGCCGACGCGGAAACGGTGCATGCCCTCGTCGCAAGGATGCTGACGCTCACGGCGGCCGACATCGTGGCTGCGGGCGTGAAGGTGTCGGTGAACACGAATACGACTTCGGCGGTCGTTCCTGCGTCGTCCCTCCTTGGGGCAGGAGGATTTGCGTCTCTCAGGTCCAGGGAGGTCTTGAACATAGACCCGGCGGTCGTCAAGCGCATCGTCTCTGCGACTTCGGGTAAGACCCAGACGAGGACATCGGTCGTCTATTCGCGGGAGCGCAGGGCGTGGGATGTCGAGAATGGCGACGAGGCGGGAGAAATAGACGAGAAGGCCGTAAAAGAGCTTTTGCAGGCGATAAACCCGCTTCGCGCAGAACGGGTGGTCGCCCTGCGCGCCACTTCCGCAGACCTCGCAAAATACGGACTTGAGAATCCATCGTACGTTGTCTCAGTCGATCAGGAACAGGAGGGCTCCGTGCGTCGCAACATCCTCGTGGGTGCAAGGTCGGGGAACTGTCGGTATGCCACGGTCGGGTCGTCTGATGCGATATTTCTCCTTTCTGGGAAGACCGTTTCAAGCCTTGTTTCACCGCTTGTGGGGAAGTGAAGTAGATTATGATCAAGACTCAATCCTCCAAATATGCTATAATAGGCGCAATGAAAATCGGTCTTGCTGTAGTCTTGGCGTCTTTTGCGCTTTCCGCCTTTGCGGAGAAGCGGCCGTTTTCGCGTTATCAAGTCATCCTCGACAAGGCGCTGTTCGGCGAGTTGCCGCGTGACTTCGATCCGACTAAGATGCCGGGCGAAGTCGTCAAGACCAGCCAGAAGGAATTGACCAAGGAGCAGGAGGCGTTAAAAAGCGCCGTGCATTTCTCCGTGATAAACGTAAATCCGTCTGGCGAGGTCGAGGTCGGGTTCTCAGATCTTTCCGACAAGGCGGCGCCTCGTCACTACTTCCTGAAGGTTGGAGAGACCCAGGACGGTTGGCATGTCGAAAAGGCAGACGCCGCGACTGCGACCGCGACGTTGTCGAAAGGAGACATCGTCCTCGACCTCGCGCTTGGCGAAAACTCCGCAAAAGGCGCGGGGGCGGCGCCGAGCGCCGCTCAGCGCGCGCCGGCGTCCGGCTTGCTCGCGGGGTCGCACATGACGGCCCGCCAGCGTCGCGAGCAGAGGGACGCCGAAGCGCGCAAGAAGGAGCTGGAGCTTCAGAAGCGTTCCATAGATCTCGAAAAGGCGAAAGAGGAGCTTCAGGCGGACAAGGAGGAGCGTGAACGCAGCAGGGAGGCCCTTAGGGCTCAGCTGAGCGAGCTAAAGGAGGCTCTCCAGAAATCCCGCAAGAGCCAGGAGGAATTGCGGCGTGAATCCGCCGTTGCTGACGGAGCCGAGGGCAATGAGAACAACGACACTGAGTGAATTCCAGTCGTCCCTGCGAGAGACGGGGTCGTATTCCACCGCCGGGGACTGCCGGTCGCCGACGCGCGCCTCTTCTGGCGCATTGACGACTCTTCGGTATTCGTGGGGCGTTGCGAGGGTGTTCCCCTTGTGCGCCATATACGAGCCTCTTGGCAAACTCACCACGCACAAGTGGGCCGAGTTCTGCTTCTCGGCGGTCACGGTTGCCGAACGCCTTGGCATGAACGTGCTTGTCGAGGGATTCGAGAACAGGCTCGCGGTAAAAGGCCCTGTCGTCTATCTCTGCAACCACATGTCCATGGCCGAGACGATCCTGCTGCCGCCTGTCCTCCTTTCCTTTAGCCCGTTCAGCTATGTCGCAAAGGCGTCTCTCGCCCATCTTCCGTTCCTCGAGAAGGCGGCCGAACACATGAGGATGGTCCCCATAGGGCGCAAGTCGCCGAAGGAGGACTTGATCGGGATCCTTCGCGTCGGCACCGAGCGGATAGTCGGAGGCGACAGCTTCCTCATCTTTCCGCAGGGGACTCGGTGCGAAGTGTTCAGCCGGAAGCGCTATTCGTCAATCGGCGCAAAGCTCGCGGAGCGCGCCGGATGCCCGATCATGCCGATAGTCGTGGATACGCGCTGCCAGCCAACGAGAAAGTCTGGCCTCCTCAAGAAGGTGCTGAAGGACTTCGGCCCAGTTGACACTTCGCACGACATACGCATTGCGTGCGGGCCGGCCGTTCCCTGTGGAAAGTCCAGGGAGATGCACGAGGCGGCGTTTGACTGGATGGCTTCTAAACTCGAATCCTGGGGGCTTCCTACCGAAAGATGAGCATTATCTCTACAGCCTGTTGCCTGGCGCTTGGCGCGCTGACGTGGTATCCTTCCGCAGATTGGGTGGACGAGCCTGATCCTATCGCGGACCCTCGTGCGCGCAAGGGCGGAACTGTCCGCTTCAGCGGCGCCCAGCCGCCGAAGAGCTTCAACGCCTATGTCGACAACAACTCGTACACGAGGATGACATTCGACCTGATGTACGAGAATCTCATAGGAGTGGATTCCTCGACTCTTGAATTCGTCCCGTCGCTCGCCCGTCGTTGGGCGGTCTCGGAGGACGGCAACGAGTTCGTCTTCGTAATCGACGACAGGGCGCACTGGTCCGACGGCCGCCCCGTTACGGCGAACGACGTCAAGTGGACTTTCGACACGGTAGTCGCGCCGACCAGCGATACGGGCCCGTGGAAGACGACTCTTGGCGCATTCGAGAGCCCGATTGTCGAGGGCGAGCGCACGGTGCGCTTCCGCAAGAAGGCTGGAAGCGCGAAGGACTGGCGCGACGTCATGCACTGCGGGATGTTCTGGGTGCTTCCGTCGCACTTCTTCGGCGGGAAGGACTTCAACAAGCTCGATCTCGAGGGCGCGGTAGTTGGAGGCTCGTACCGCATCTCCCGCGTGGAGGAACAGGTGGAAACCGAGCTTTCGCGTGTCGAGGGCTGGTGGAGACGCGATCTGCCAGGTTGCCGCGGCGTTTGCAATTTCGACAGGATCGTGCTTCGCTACCATGCAGACCTCGAGAACGCATTCGAGGCCCTCAAGAAGATGTCTATCGACGTCTATCCTGTATATACGGCGCGAATAATGGCGCAGGAGGCCCGCGGCGAGAAGTTCGACAGGAACTGGATATTGCGGCGTCGAGTGAGGAACCACAGGCCCGCCGGGTTCCAGGGCTTTGCGATGAACATGCGCAGGAAGCCTTTCGACGACCTGCGCGTCCGACAGGCGATGTCCCATCTCATCGACCGGGCGACCATGAACCGCACGATGATGTACAACGAGTATTTCATGCTGAATTCCTACTACCCCGACATCTACGATGCGTCCGCGCCGTGCGGCAACAGGCTTTTCGATTTCGACGTCGAGAAGGCCAAGGCGCTTCTGCGCGAGGCGGGCGTTGGCGGCGGATTCTCGTTCACGTTCCTCTCCCGTTCCTCGTCGGAGGACAAGTTCCTCGCCCTCTTCGACCACGCCCTCAGGAGCTGCGGAATCTCAATGCGCATCGAGCGCAAGGACTTCGCCGGATGGATGCGCGACATGGACGGATTCAACTTCGACATGACATGGGCGTCGTGGGGGTCGTCCATCTTCAAGAACCCGGAGACCATGTGGCTTTCGTCCGAGGCCGACCGGAGGGGGTCGAGCAACATCACAGGCTTCCGCTCGTCGAAGGTTGACCGCATCATCGCCGCCGAAAAGACGATGGGAAGCGTGAAGGAGAGAGAGGCCGCCTACAAGGAGATAGACGAGGCCGTTGCGGCCGAAAGCCCGTATGCACTCCTGTGGGGCTCTGACAGCACGAGGGTTCTCTACTGGAACAAGTTCGGGATGCCGAAGACTGTTCTTTCGCGGTATTCCGACGAGGAGGCCGTTCTCACGTATTGGTGGTATGACGAGGACAGGGCGGCGGAGCTTGAGGAGGCGATAAGGAACCACACCTGCCTCCCGGACGTTCCGGAGGACGTAGTCTTCGACGAGGTCTTCGCGAAGTGAAGGACGAATACGAACTTCTCGATTCCGGAGACGGGCGAAAGCTGGAGCGTTTCGGCGGATATGTCCTCGCGCGGCCTTGCTCGCAGGCCCTCTGGCGGCCGACGCGTCCGGAGTCCGAATGGCGGGCTGCCGACGCTTCGTTCGACCGCGAGGACGGCAACCGCTGGCACGGGCGCTCTAATCTGCCAGAGGAATGGACGATGTCGACGGCAGGAATCCGCTTCCGCCTCGGGGGGACCGACTTCGGGCACCTTGGGATATTTCCCGAGCAGCGCGCGCAGTGGAAGTGGATACGCGAGACGTGCTCCGCCTGCTCAAAGACGCGGGCGCCTAAAGTTCTGAACCTCTTTGCCTATTCCGGCGGTGCGACAATCGCCGCGGCGCAGGGAGGCGCGGAAGTGTGCCATCTCGACGCCTCGAAGGGGATGGTGTCGTGGGCAAGGGAAAACGCGCGTCTCAACGGCCTTGAACAGGCTCCTGTCAGGTGGATAGTCGATGACGCGCACAAGTTCATGAAGCGCGAGCTGAGGCGCGAGAGGCGCTACGACGCGGTGATACTCGACCCTCCGTCGTTTGGAAGGGGCGCCGCGGGCGAGCTCTACAAGATAGAGCGCGACCTCAGGGAGACCCTCTCGCTCGTGAAGTCCCTCCTTTCCTCCAATCCGCTTTTCGTGCTGTTCTCTTCCCATACCCCTGGCCTTTCCGAGCAGGTCGCGCGAAACATAATGGGCCAGATGTTCCCCGGAGCCGCACTTGAATCTGGAGAGATGGTCCTTGAGGGTCGCTCGCTGCCCTGTCCGAGCGGAGTGTTTTGCCGCGTGAATTTTCCTTTTGCTTGAATTGGTGTTTTAGATTTGAGATAATATCAGAGATGAAAAACGATGTCATTGTAATAGGCGCAGGCGTGGTAGGCGTAATGACTGCGCGTGCGCTTTCGCGCTACAACCTCAACGTCAACGTGCTTGAGGCGGGAAGCGATGTCGCGGAAGGGGCGTCGAAGGCGAACTCCGCGATTGTCCACGCTGGCTTCGACGCGAAACCAGGAACAAACAAGGCCAAGTTCAACGTCCTTGGCAACAGGATGTTCGAAGACGTCTGCCGCGAGCTGAAAGTTCCCTTTAGGCGCAACGGCTCTCTTGTCCTCGCGTTCGGGGCGGAAGACGAGAAGTCCCTTGCGGACCTCAGGGAACGCGCGGCGGTCAACGGAGTTCCAGTCGAGATCATTTCTCGCGACGAGCTTATAAGGCGTGAGCCGAACGTATCGCCCGAGGCGACTGCCGCGCTCTGGGCGCCGACTGGCGGAATATGCTGCCCCTACGAGCTTACGTTCCGCGCGGCCGAGAACGCGGCTGCCAATGGAGTCGTCTTCTCGTTCGATTCGAGGGTGACGGGTTTCCGCCGCGACGACGACGCCAAGGACGGCCGCCGTTGGAAGGTCTTCACAGAGGACGGCCGCGAGTTCTCCGCAAAGGCTGTGGTCAACTGCGCCGGCATACGCTCCGACGAGCTGAACAACCTCGTTAGCGCGACAAAATACGAGATACAGGCGAGGCGCGGCGAATACGTGATGCTCGACAAGGACGAGGACGGCGCATTCTCCGCTACGATGTTCCAGGTGCCCTCCAAGATGGGCAAGGGCATTCTCGTCTCGCCCACCGTTGACGGGACCGTGATCGTCGGCCCGACCGCAGAAGACATCCCCGACAAGGAAGACCGCGCGACGACCTACGAGGGCCTTGAAAAGGTCAAGGCGGGCGCCAAGCGGACGTATCCCAAGCTCCCCCTCGGCAAGGTCATCACCGAGTTCTCCGGCCTCAGGGCCCACGAAACGACTGTCGGCGACTTCATCCTCGGGGAAGTCCCGGACGCGCCGTTTTTCTTCAACGCAGTCGGCGTCGAGTCTCCGGGGCTTACGAGCGCGCCGGCCATCGGGGACTTCCTTGCGTCCGATGTCGCGTCGAGGATCGGTGCGTCAATGAAGAACGAATCTCTCGTTTCGCAGGATGTCGGATACTGGCCGAAGACGCGCGAGATGAATCCGGAGGACCTCGCCGAGCTTGTCAAGCGCGAGCCGTCGTTTGGCCGCGTTATATGCCGCTGCGAGGAAGTGACCGAGGGCGAGATCAGGGCCGCCATCAGGGCGCGCGTCGGCGCGAGGACCCTTGACGGCATCAAGCGCCGCACGCGCTCCGGCATGGGGAGGTGCCAGGGCGGCTTCTGCACGCCGCGCCTCATTGAGATACTTTCCGCTGAGCTCGGGCTTCCGCCGGAGGCATTCCTGAAGTCGCGCAAGACCGCGCCTGCGGAGCTGAGGAAGCGCGATTCCGCAGGCGACTCGCATTCAGTCGGCTCTTCGGTGGATGTCGCCGTCATTGGCGCCGGCCCTGCCGGGCTTGCCGCCGCAGTCGCCGCGAAGGGAGAGGGCGCGAAGAACGTGCTTGTTCTCGAGCGCGACGACGCGCCTGGCGGAATCCTCCAGCAGTGCATACACAACGGCTTCGGCCTCCACCGCTTCAAGGAGGAGCTGACGGGCCCGGAATACGCGCAGCGTTGGCTCGACATGGCCAACGAGGCCGGGGTCGAGATCCTCTGCGGCACGATGGTCCTCGGCATAGACGCCGACAGCGCGGAAGGCGACGTGAAGATCACGGCGATGTCGCCTCGTGGAGGCCTCAAGACTTTCAAGGCGAAGGCGGTCGTCCTTGCGATGGGATGCCGCGAGCGCCCGCGAGGGGCGCTTATGACGCCCGGGACGCGTCCGGCTGGCGTTTACACGGCCGGCACGGTGCAGAGACTTGTCAACATGGACGGCATAATGCCCGGGAAGCGCGTCGTGATACTCGGCTCCGGCGACATTGGCCTCATAATGGCGCGACGACTTACCTTCTCCGGCGCGAAGGTGCTCGCCTGCATCGAGATAATGAAGAAGAGCTCTGGCCTTGTCCGCAACGTGGTGCAGTGCCTTAACGACTACGACATACCGCTCCTCCTTTCGCATACCGTGACAGACGTGGAGGGCGTGGAGCACGTGACGGGCGTAAAGGTCTCGAAGGTCGACGACGCAATGAAGCCGATTCCGGGGACGGAGATCCACTTCGACTGCGACACCCTCGTCCTCTCCTGCGGGCTCATACCAGAGAACGAGCTTACGAGGAAGGCGGGCGTCGAGATGGACCCTGCGACGCGCGGCCCGAAAGTCGATCCAAAGACCATGGCGACGAGCGTGCCGGGCATCTTCGCAGGCGGAAACGTGGTGAGGGTCTACGACCTCGTCGACTGGGTGAGCCGCGACAGCGAAATCGCCGGCCGCAGCGCGGCCGCGTATGCAATTCAATGTAGGAAATAGGACAGGTATGTTTTTTAGCCACAAAGTACAGGAGAGGCAGGAGTGGTTGGGGTCTGGGGCTTTGCCCCAGCTCTCCTCCTGTTTCTCCTGTTCTCCATGCTTAAATCCTGTTAATCCTGTCTAGACAAGAAGGAAATTTGTAAATGAAAATGATCTGCATAAACTGCCCGAGGGGGTGCGAACTGGATGTCGAGAGGTCGGCGGACGGAACGGTTGCCGTCTCCGGCAACGCCTGCCCGCGCGGCGAGGAGTACGGCCGCGCCGAGCTCGTGAACCCGACGCGGATGGTGACCGGCCTTGTGAGGGTCGCGGGCATGCGCAAGCCGCTGCCCGTGAAGACGGCGAGCGCCGTTCCAAAGGGGAAGATCGACGCGGTCCTTTTCGCCATGCACCAGGCGACGGTACAGCTGCCGGTGAAGATCGGGGACGTCATCGTGAGCGACGTCGCGGGAACGGGCGTTGACCTCGTTGCGACGGCAAACATGTAGGCGGGGCGAAGATGTTTGACCTTAAGAAGAAAAAGGCGTTCGTCTGCGATCTCGACGGGACTCTTTTCATGGGGCCGAATCCCATAGCCCCCGCCGTCAAGTTCGTGATAGACAACACGAAGTCCGGGCGCTTCAGGTATTTCTACCTCACCAACAACACGTCGAAGTGCCCAGACGAGTATCTGAAGAAGATATCTGGCGCCGCGATTCCCGTCGCCGAGGACCAGATACTGACGCCTCTTATCACGCTTGAGGCGTATATACGCGAGAAGGGCTACAAGTCCGTATTCCTCATCGCAAGCGAGAAGGTGACGGCGCACATGTCGGCGAGGCTCGCCGATGCAGGCGTCCGCTTCGGCTACGACCCCGAGGAAAACGAGCTCATCGCGCTCACCTACGACAAGGAGCTCACCTACGACAAGCTTGCGAAGGCGACAAGCCTCTGGAACATGAGGAACTGCCCGCCGTCACCCATGTGCCCGGTGCGCACGAATAACCAGTCGCCAGTCGATTTCGTAGCCACTCATCCCGACAACTGCTGCCCGTCCGAGCGGGGCCCGATTCCAGACATCGGCGGCATGATGAAGTTTCTCGAGATCACGAACGGCATGAAGCCAAGCCATGTCTTCGGCAAGCCGTCGCCGACTCTGCTTGCCCCCGTCCTTGCGGAGTTCTCCCCCGAGGAGATCGCGGTGGTGGGCGACAGGCTCTACACGGACAAGGCCATCGCCGACAACGCTGGAGTGGATTTCGTCTGCGTCCTTTCCGGCGAGACGACGCTTGACGACCTTGCCCGCTACAAGGGCACTCCGCCCGCGATAGTCGTGGAGACGTTCGACAAGGTGGAAGAGTGACAGCAGCTTAAAGACAAGGAGGAGATGAAAATGATGAATAAGGCCTCAATTCTGGCGGTGTTCTTGGCCGCCTTGGCGGCAGGGTGCGCATCTGACCTGAGGCAGCCTGCAAATGCGACGATAAAGACAGGCGGCGGCCCGCTCGTGCAGGCTCACCGGGGAAGCCGCGGCGAATACGACGACAACGCCCTCGGCGGGTTCAAGCTGTGCCTTGATAAGGGCATACGCGGCTTCGAGACGGACATACGCTTCACGAAGGACCGCAAGCTCGTCATCATGCACGACAGGCGTGTCGCCCGCACGACCGACGGCAAGGGCGTCGTAGAGGAGATGACTCTTGATGAAGTCAGGAAGTGCCGCCTGCAGGCGTGCTCCGAGCCCGTTCCGACGCTCGATGAGGTCCTCTGCGCCTTCAACCGCCGCAAAGACGTATTCATCGAACTTGAGATGAAGGCGTATCCGAGCGACTTCTACACGCCCGAGGTCCTTGCCGAATACTGCCGCGCACTGAGCAAGGCGGCGAAGGAGAAGCTCTCGCCTGGGACCTACGCCTTTACGTGCTTCAACACTAATACCCTCGCCACGATGCGCCGCGTCGCGCCGTGCGCGCCCATGGGCTATATAATGGGAGGCGGACTGACCGACGAGCACATCGCCACGGCCAAGGCCCTTGGCTGCGCAAGCGTCGCGCCTCTTGGAAAGAAGACGACGAAGGAGATGGTCGAGAAGGCCCATGCCGCCGGGCTTACTGTCTGCCTCTGGATGTGCCAGAACAAGGCGGACTGGGACGAATACGCCGCGAAGGGCGCAGACCGCGTGACGAGCGACTATCCGATGCTGCTTGCCTGCGCGATCGAGGGCAGGCGCAAGAAGGTCGTCGCCATGGACCTAGACGCCACCCTCTGCCAGCATCGCTCTCCCATTCCGGAGAGGAACATCGCCGCGCTCAAGGCGCTTGAGGGGCAGTACAAGTGCGTCATGATCGGCGCCGGAAACGCGCCTCGCATATACAAGCAGATGGGCAACTACCCGATCGACATCGTCGGCAACTACGGAATGCAGATAGCCGAGGCCGCCGACGGCAACTTCAGGATCGTCAAGGCCGTCACGAACGAGGTCGACCGCAAGTTCTTCAGGGAGAAGACCGACGCGCTCAGGAAGAAATACGGCTACACCGAATACGACGGCGAGCCCCTTGAGTTCCACGCCTCCGGCATGGTGACATTCGGGCTTCTTGGAACGTCGCCGTCTGCGGAGCACAAGATCGCCTTCGACCCCGACAGGAAGAAGCGCCGCGCGATGTACCCCGAGGTGTGCAGGATATTCAAGGACTTCTCCGTCTATATCGGCGGCTCCACGTCGTTTGACTTCGCGGGGACGAAATACAACAAATACGACGCGACGCTCGACTGGGCGAAGGACCACGGCTATTCGCTTGACGACATCGTCTTCATCGGCGACGACTTCGCCGACGGCGGCGGCGACAGCCATGTCCGCATCAAGGGCATGGACCATATCGTGATAACGGACTACAAGAAGTTCGCGGACGCGGTCGAAGTGCTGCTGAAGTGACGGAGACGGGAAAATGACTACAGCCGACGAGAGACGTTTCGGCCGCGCGCAGTGGCGGTTCATAGTGTGCAGCATGATCGCGTATGCGTTTTTCTACGTTACGCGCAAAAACCTTTCCATGGCCCAGCCTGGCATGTTGGAAGAGGGGGTGATCTCCACGTATGCGCTCGGCACGATCATGACCGTGCACGGCGTCCTCTACGGGTGCTCGAGATTCGCGAATGGATTCTGGGCGGACCGCCTGAACGGGCGGGTCTTCATGACGATCGGCCTTGCGCTCTCGGCGCTCATGAACTTTCTCTTCGGATGCTCTTCGCTCGCGGCTCTCTTCGCCGTGTTCTGGATCGCGAACGGCTGGACGCAGGGAATGGGCTTCCCTCCGTGCGCGAAGATGCTCACCCACTGGATCCATCCGAAGGAACTGGCGACGAAGATGTCGATATGGAATACGTCCCACTCCTTCGGCGCGTTCCTCGCGCTGGGGCTTTGCTCGCTTCTCTTCGCCCTCGGGTTCGGCTGGCGCTGGTGCTTCTACGTGCCTGCCGCGCTCGCGGGGCTCGCGGCAGTGTTCTGCTTCTTCTGCGTAAAGGACTCGCCTACTGAGGCCGGCGTTCCAGAGCTTGAGATCGAAGATGCGGATGCTGCCAAGCCTTCCTCGCATGTGACGACTGCCGACCGCCGCAGGCTTGTCTTCGGCAACAAGGTCATATGGTGCGTTGCCATCGCGAACTTCTTCGTCTACATCGTGAGGTTCGGATTCCTCGACTGGGGGCCGACCTTCCTCAAGCAGCACAAGGGAATTCCCGTCGAGAAGGGCGGGCTCATGATTATCGCCTTCGAGCTTGCGGCCGTCGTTGGCACTGTCTTCGCGGGCTGGATCACGGACAAGGTGTTCAAGGGGCGTGGAGTGAGGACATGCGTATTCTGCATGCTCTTCGCGGCGCTATTTGCGTTTGGGTTCTGGTATCTCCCCGACGGCGCTTCCAGCATCTACGCGACGCTCCTCTTGATGGGGACGGGCTTTTGCATATACGGGCCCCAGGCCTTGGTCGGCATCGTTGCGGCGAACCAGGCCACGAAGGAGGCGGCCGCCATGGCAAACGGCTTTACCGGGATCATGGGCTATGCCTCGACAATCGTCTCCGGGATAGGCATCGCGTTCATCAAGGAGCACTTCGGCTGGGGCGTGACGCTTGGCGCAATCGCGCTCTTCGCCCTTGTCGGCATGTCCCTTTTCCTGTTTGCGTGGAACGCAGGGCGCGACGGCTACCGCAAGGGGTAGGCGGCGTTGAGCCTTAAGTTGGGGTGCATCCCTCGTCTGCATTGCGCATTGGTCTGCAATTTGCTATACTATTCCACATATGGAAAGCACAGAACAATGTCCTTGTAAATCGGGCAAACCCTTTGGGGAATGCTGCGGTCCCATCATCTCCGGAGAAGCGAAGGCGAAGACGGCTGAGGCCCTTATGCGTGCGCGTTATTCCTCGTATGTTACGGGGAACGTGGATTTTCTGAAGACGTCGGCGTCGAAGGCCGTGCAGGAGCAGTTCGACGAAGAGGCGTCGAAGGCTTGGTCGAAGGCCGCGAAGTGGCATGGCTTCGAGATTCTGCGCACTGAAGGCGGCCAGAGCGGCGACAAGACGGGCGTCGTGGAGTTCCGCGCGCTCTACACCGCGAACGGAGAGTTTTGCAACCACCACGAAGTCTCCACCTTTTCTAACGGCCCTGACGGCTGGGTGTTTGAGGACGGTGACATGGTCGGCGAGACTCCGACGGTCAGGGAGGAGCCCAAGATCGGGCGCAACGACCCGTGCCCCTGCGGCAGCGGCAAGAAATACAAGAAGTGCTGCGGAGCTAAGGCCTGAGCAGATGAGCTCGAACCCCGATTTCGACAGGTGGTACGCAGCGAAGAGCGCGAGGTTCCTTCTTGAGCCTTCCCATAGGCTCGAGACGTTTGGAAACACTCTCGTGAACTACCACATCATATCGGAGCTTGAAGACCATCCGGGGAAGGTGCGCGTCAGGGAAGGGCGGCTCGAGGCCCACCAGCCCCGCGTCATAATGCCGCACTTCCAGGAGACGGAGTTCGAGGGGTTTGGAGAGGAGGCGCAGGCTTACTTCCAGTTCCTGAAGGAGCACGAAGACCATCTCAGGATCCTGCAGTACGGCTACCACTTGAAGTCCGATAATTTCTCCGAGCAGATTCTTACCGAAAGGCTCTCTGTAGTCACGGAGCGCGTCAAGCAGTCCGTGATAGAGAGCGGCGACAAGTTCTCGGCCGTCATCCAGGGCGTTGACGACCCGTGGGACGTCGCGCTCGTAGAGCTCTGGCTCAGGGAGATAAACCGCAGCGCCGGGCGAAACATAAGCGAGCTCCAGAAGAACGGCAAGCTTTTCTGACACGCGCAGGAGGTCATGCACAAATGGACAAGATCACCAAGGTCATAGCGATAGCCAACCAGAAGGGCGGTGTCGGCAAGACGACGACGGTAGTGAACCTCGCGGCGGCTCTTTCCTCTCGCAAGAGGACTGTGCTTGTCGTTGACCTCGACCCCCAGGCGCATGCCACTCTCGGCCTCGGGCTTGAAAAGAGGCAGGGCGTCTCCATGTACGGCGTGCTTACGGGCGCGTCCGCGATTGCCGATGTCATACAGCCGACGAAATGGCCCAACCTCAACGTAATCCCGTCAGAGGTCGATCTTGCCGGGGCGGAGCTTGAGTTCGGCGCGCGTGAAGACCGCCTTACGATGATAAGGGACGCGCTTGAGCCGGTCAGGGCGTCGGGCGCGTTCGACTACATAATCTTCGACTGCCCTCCGTCGCTTGGCATCGTCATGACGTCCTCGCTCGTCGCGGCGGACGGTGTTCTCATCCCGATTCAGGCGGAGTTCCTCGCAATGGACGGGCTTGCCCTCATCACCGGATCCATCGACAGGATAAGGGCGGGCGTGAATCCCGCGCTGGAGCTCAATGGCATTGTCTTTACGATGGTAAATTCCATTGCCAAGCTTACGCAGGACGTCATCGACGAAGTGCGCGGGCACTTTGGCGACAAGGTCTATGAGACTCTCATCCCGAGGAACGTCCGCGTCTCCGAGGCGCCGTCGATGGGCGTGCCTGTCGTCTTCCTCGACCCGCGGTCGAAGGGCGCAACTGCGTACAAGGCGTTTGCCTGGGAGTTCATGGCAAAGAACCCGACGCGCGGCGTCCCGGCCTCGGCTCCTGCCGCGCCCGTTCCCGCAGCGCCAAAGCCGGAATTAGCCGCGCCCGCCGCGAATGAAGTGCCAAAGGCTTGAGTTCCTTCTCCTCTTCGCGGCTTTCTTCGCGCTCTATGCGCTGACCGCGCAGCGCGGAGCGGGCTGGGGCGATTCCGCCGAGTTCCAGGATTGGGTTCTTTGCCATTCCGAATTCGTCTGCGGCCCGCAGTTCTCAAACGCGCACCCGCTCTACGTCGCCTTCTGCCGCATTGTCGCTTCAGGGCCGTTTGGCGTTACGCTTGTCTCGTCGTTCTTCGGCGCGCTTGCGGTCGGAGGCCTTTTCCTTTGCACGCGGCGCATTTCGCTTGCATTCCTCTTCGGCCTTTCGCAGATGACGTGGTGGCTTTCATGCGTCGCCGAGGTGCAGACGATGAGCCTTGCCATGACCGCCTTCGAGACGTGGCTCGTCATGACAGGCCTCTCCTTGGTGCGCGGAGGCGCCTTGAAATCCGGCGTAGCGTGGTTGTCGGCGGCGGCGCTCGTCTCTGGCGTCCATCTTTCCGTCCACAACTTCGCGCTTCTCTCCCTGCCGGTTTACGCTTGTCTCGCCGTCCGTGCCTTGCCTGTCGCCGCGTTCCTTGCTGTCGCTGCGTGTTGGGCGGCCGGGGCATCGGTGTGGTTGTACAATGTTTTTGTCCGCGGCCTTGGGGATGTCCTTTTCGGCGCATATGGGGCAAAGGTGCTCGGGGTGTTTCCGGGGAACTGGACCGAGACCGGCTTCAACTTCTTCCTCGCGGCGCTTTCCTTCTTCGTTCCGGCGGCATTGGCGTGGTGGAAAGTCAAGTCCGTGGGCTTCAAGGCGGCGTTGCTGGAAGGGGACTTGAAGGGCCGTCTTTGGCTCGTCGCCCTGTTCGCGGTAAACCTCCTTTTCTGGGTCAGGTACTTCGTCCCCGACCAGTCGCAGTTCCTCCTGCCGACGCTCTTCTACGCATACGTCCTGATGAAGGACCTGGAAGTCGGGGAAAGGCGTTTTGCCGCGCTCGCGCTGATGCAGGTAGTCCTGCCAGTTCTCGCGTACTCGGCGGTGTCGCAGCTCCCCGTCCCCGAGGCGCGTCGCGGGCTCCATGACGGACGCGACGACGCGCGCTATTTCACAATACCGTGGAGATGTCCGGAAAGGCTGCCTTAGGATGAAGCTGACTGCCGTAATAACGACGCGGAACGAAGAGGCGAACATTGCGAACTGCATAGGCGCTTTTGCGCAGTTCCGCGACGATGTGGAGGTCGTTGTCGTGGATAATTCATCGACCGACCGCACGAAGCAGATTGCCGCGTCTCTTGGCGCGAAGGTGTTCGACAAGGGGCCGGAGCGGTCTGCTCAGCGCAATCTCGGTTGGCGAACTGCTTCTGCGGAATGGGTCGTCATTCTCGATGCAGACATGATCATGCCCGCCGAAACCGTGCGCGAAATGCTCCATGTTGCATCCGAGCCGCGCCTGGGCGGCCATGACGCATACTGGATTCCGGAAGTTCGCAGCGGAAGCGGACTTCGCACGAAGGCGCGCAATTTCGAGCGCTCGTTCTACGACGGCACGTGCATAGACGCCCTGAGGCTTTTCAGGAAGGATGTCCTTGAAAAGACCGGCGGCTATGACGAAAGCCTGATAGCGGGGCCGGAGGACTGGGAGCTCGACATCCGCGTCCTCGCTACGGGCGCCAAGTGCTCTGTCCTAAAAGGAAATCTCATACACAACGAAAAGCGCCTTTCGCTTGGGCGCATGCTTGAGAAAAAGGCGTATTACTCGAAGTCGATGGCGGCTTATCGCGCGAAGTGGGCCGGTCACCCTGCGCTCGCAAAGCAGTTTGGGCTTTGCTATCGTTATTTCACCGTATTCGTCGAAAACGGCAAGTGGAGGCGGCTCCTTCGCCATCCCGTGCTTGCAGCGGTCATGTATTTCGAGCGCCTGCTCGTGGGCGTCACTTACCTTCTTAACAAGTGATTTGAAGTGAGCGTGAGCAAGGGGATAATACTTTTAGTAACTCCTACGCAGGATTTTTCCGTCTCGAGCATGAAGGCCGGGCTTGAAAAGTCGCTTGCCTTGCGCGGGTTCGGCCTGCAGGTCGTCTATACGCCGCCAAATAGAGGCAAGCCGAATTTGAAGGAACTTGTCAGGATCTGGCGTCCGGCAGGCGTAGTAGTCGCCGTGACCGACATGCAAGTTGCCGATGTGGACTTGCCAACCGTGTTTTTGTCCGTCGCGCATGTCGATGGCGGCTATGACCAGGTTATAGACGACTCGGCCGAGATCGGCCGCATGGCCGCAGCCGAGCTGCTGTCGATCGGGAACGCTTCGTTTGCATATGTCGCCCACCCTGGCGACTATTATTGGATTGGCGACAGGTTGCAGGCTTTTCGCAAGACTGTTCGTTCGGCGGGGAAGCGCATTGGCGTCTGCCGTCTTCCAACCCTCCGCATGGACGACTGCGGGCTTGTAGCGAGCCTTCGGACATTTGTCCGCGATTTGCCCAAGCCGTGCGGAATTTTCGCCGCGAACGACGAGATAGCGTCGTTGGTCGTTTCCGTGGCATGCGGACTTGGGCTCCGCGTGCCGGAGGACGTCGCCGTTGTCGGAGTCGACGACAATCCCGCGTTCGTGGAAAACGGGCAAGTGCATATGACAAGCATCGTTCCCGACTGGAAGAAGGCGGGCGAGGAGGCCGGGCGTATCTTGCTCGGCAGGATACTGTCGACCGCCGACGGGGAAAAGGCGCGGCCGACGTGCGTAAAAGTCCCTCCCCTCGGAGTCGTCAGGAGGGCTTCGACGCATCGCATGATGCGCGTGGAGAACACCATTGCACGCAAGGCGTTGGCGTTCATCAGGGACTATGCGACATGCGGAATTTCCTCGTCCGACGTCGTGGCGCATGTCGGATGCTCGCGTTCGCTTGCCAACCTCAGGTTTCGGGAGGCAACCGGGCACTCGATACTCACGGAGATACAGAATGTCAGGTTTGAGAAGGCCAGGGACCTGCTCAACGCCGGCCATCATGACGTCAAGGCTGTTGCCGCAATGTGCGGATACAGCTCCACCTCGTTCTTCCGCAGGGAGTTCAAGGCTCGCAACGGGCAAGGCTTTCGCTAGTTTCGGATCTTTGGCGAAATGGGCCATAAAATTTTTGGCCAAAAAGATTCACGTTCGAAGGGAATTGTAGTATACTTCTTTTGAGTGTAGTACCAAGGAAGGGAGCGAGCTGAAGATGAAGTTCATTTTGCGAATTGTCTGCATTGGAGTCCTGTGCATGGCGTGGGATGGCCCTGCCGGCCAGGTTGTTTGGACGGGGGACGCCGGTCCTGACGGATCCGGTGCCTATCTCTGGTCGAACGCGAACAACTGGAAGGAAGGGGCAGTTCCCGGCATTGGAGACGTTCCTGTGTTTGCCGTCGACGGAAGCGTCACGATCAATTCAAGTATTGCCTCGGGCACGTACCATCGACTTGGCGGCATGCGCTTCACGAAGGGAACGGTCGTCTTCACGTCGGACAAGTATTTCTACTTCGAACAGACGACTAACGAAATATTCGTCGCGGCTGGCGCCAACGCGTGCTTTTCGAACGTTGTCGATGGATGGGGCAACGACGACACAAAGACGATCCTCAAGACGGGCAGGGGCTTGCTGACATGCCAGAAGATTGGTGAAGGCAAGCGGTTTGCCTCGGTGGTCGTCAAGGAAGGCATGCTGAAAAGCCTGCCCGGCGCTTCATTGCCGGTGAGAGGATCGGTGGAAGTGGCCGGTGGCGAAGTCAGCCTGTCTGGAAGCGGTCTGAATGTAAGCTCCGGCGGTGGTTCTGTCGTGGTGTCCGGTGGAATCGTCGGCGGCTCGCTGGCGCATCCCGCAAGCCGGGCTGGTGCGGCCTTGATTCCGTCTGACGTTCCGTTGCTCGGCGATGCGGCTGTCACCGTCTCCGGAGGGGATGTCCATCTTTACGGTAACGCAGGTGTCGGCAATGGTCATCTTGAGGTGACGGGCGGGCGGATCCACACGCGTTCGACGATTTCGCCCGTCTCCGGCGCAACGGCCGGAAATCCGAACGTTGTCCGGTTGGACGGGGGCGAGTTGGTCGCCAAGCTTGACGCCGCTGGTACATACACGTATTACCCGTTCTCGTCTTCGTCCGCCCTGCGGACTGAAGTCGGCCCAATGGGCGCCATCCTGTCGCAGGAGGCGGCGTATGGCTTCCTAAGTGGCGTCTCGATTGTCGTTGAACAGGCGATTGTCGCCGCGTCCGGTGCGCAGGACGGCGGCGTGAGCCAGTTTGGCTACGTGCCTTGGGCCTACAAAAAGCCATTTGGCATTGCCGGTACATTTGCCGCAGAGGGCGGCGAGTCGGTCGTGAACGCGTCGGCCGACCTCGCAACGACGCCGCGCTTCTTCGGCTCCGGCGCGATGTCGCTCACGAACCACCGCGTGACCGTCGCGTCACGCAGCGAGGCGGCGACGCTTGCTCTGCCCGGCGCTGGCAAGGCCCTGTCCATCGCCGGCGGCTCGGCGCTTGCGCTGCGCACCGACTCTTCCAAGGCGGCCGTCTCCGCCGAAATCGAAGGGCTTTCGTTCTCGGATGGCGGCGTTCTCTACCTTCGCGACGCAGGCGGCAACATCGGCGGCGACGGCAAGGCGAAGGTGACCGTTGCAGGCGGCGTCCAGACAAATTCGAGCAACGGGCGCGTGTTGCTGCCGGTGCTGGGAACGTCCAACGGCGCGGCGGACACGTACTTCCTGACGTATGACCCGGTCGGCGGGTTCAAGCGAATGGAGCTTTCCACTGCCTCTTCGCTCTCTTGTACGGATCCAACGAAGGTCGTCGAAGTCTCCAATAGCTGGACATCGGTTCCTGCAAACGCCAAGCGTGCAGTTGATGCTCTTCGCCTTCTTAAAGGCACATCGGTCGAGTTCTACGCCGGCGCGGAACTGACGGTCGGCGACGGAACGAATCCTGCCATGATTCTCCTTTGCGGCGCATATCTCGCAGGCACGCCCACGTCTGCGATTCGATTTGGAACTTCGCGCGGCGTAATCTGCGCGCAGGGCTGCCTTAGCGATTCTCCGGGCGAGATTACTGCAAACCGCATTAAGATCCCCATCGTGTCGGCGAACGGCGTTGATTACGTTTCCTATCCGCAGAACGAGGGCACGGCCCGCCAGTGGCACTTCATCCAGGTGACGGGTACTAACACGTATTCCGGCGCGACGCACGTGGGCGCGGTCACCATCCTGGCACAGAACGTCCATTGCTTTTCGTCCGGAAAGGTATATGTGACAGGCGGCGAGGCTTATGGCGGCCAGGTCAGGTTCGACGTCGCCGACGGAACGTGGGCAAACGACTTCTGCGTGTCGGGGTGGGGCGTACGCAACACCGAGTACAGCGGCCACCACTACAATGGTGCGCTTAGCTTCTCGAAGAACGCCACCTTGACGGGTTCCGTCGAGCTGGGGCGCCTTGCGCGCCTCTGTGCGAAGGAGGGCGCGACCGGGACATTGACTGGCGTCGTCTCCGGCGGCCGCCTGCAGGTGTACGACTCGCCGGGCGTGGTGCGCCTGACGGCGAGCAACACGTACTCCGGCGGAACCGAGATCGTCGACGGCACGCTTGAAGTCGCTGCGGATGGCGCCGTAGGCAGGGGTGCGATCCTTCTGGACGGTGGGACGCTGAGGTTTGTCAACACTTCGCCTATAACGTTCGAGAATGCAGTAGAGCCTGGAAGCGTCGGCAGGGTGGAGATATGCGGCGCGGAGGTCAAGTTCACCCATCCGTCGTGGCTTGACGTCATTCCCTATCCCTGCCTTGCACGGGGAACGCATTTCTCCTATCCGTCGCTCGAGGAGTCGGAATGGCATCCGTACCGCAAAGGCGTGCTCTTGATTGTGCGGTGATTGGGGCCTTGTGCCTGTCGGCGGCCCTGGCGTTTCCGGCCTCGGCTGCCGAACGCGTCGTAGATGCCTTTGACTCGCAGTCTCCGTCGTCGTGGCGTGTGACGGCCAAGGGGGCGAACCTCGTCCCCTCGGTCGAGAGCGGATACGTCGATGACGACGGCAGCGTCTCACTCCGCCTTGAGATGCGTCTTGCCAATTCGGCAGACGACCGTGCCAACAGGCGCTGGCTTCTCTTCGACCGTGCGCTTCTCCCGGACGCCTCCTGGCGGCATTTCGATGGGCTGGCATTCGACATCCGTTGCGAAGAAGGCGGTACTGACTTCCTCATGCCCACGCTCTGGGCCGGGACCAACGAGTGCTTTCGTCCGGCGACGGAATGGTTGGGCGTCCCTCGTTTGCCGCAGCACGTCAAGACTGAACGCATGGGACCCATCCCGGAGAAGTGGACGACGTTCCGCATGCCATTCGAGGGGACAGACCCCGCTTCCCTGACGCGATTGCGCCTGGGTGGAGGGATAGCGAGGGCGACGACGGTGCTCTTCCGAAACCTAAGGCTTTACGCAGACGTTCCGGAGCGCAAGATCGAGCCGTGCGTTACGATGAGCGTCGAACCCGACTATGTTGGAAACCCCTCGAACACATTCCAGCCCGGGCAGAGAGTGCGTTTTGCCCTTGACGTGTCGAAGGCGCCGGCCGACGCGGCGATGCTAGAATGGGAGATCCGCGACAACGATGGCGTTGTCGTGGTGACTGGGCGGGGCGATATCGCTGGGAATGCGCGTCAAGCTGTCGACATAGGCGCGCTCCCGTCCGGATATTACGAAACGCGCGTAATGCTAATAGGAAGGGACGGCCGAAGGCTTTCGGATTCGAGCGCGCTCAAGACTTCCGGCACGATGCCGAAGGGCGTCCAGTCCTTTGCCGTCGTCCCTTGCGCATATCACGAGACGATTGAAAGGATGTCCAGGACGGGTGACGAGTTCTTCGGGATAATGAATTCCCGCGAGCAATATCGCGCGGCTGAGCTGACTGGCGCGCCATGGGGGATATATACGCCGCGCATACATTGGGACAAGCCTGATTCAGCGGCTGCGTCCAGCCAGCGGGAGCCTTGGCGTCGGCGTGTCACCAGCTTCTGCCACTGGGCGGAGACGAACCGCTGGTATGCCGGGCCGAGGATAGACCCGGTCGTCATGCGGACCGGCGGGCCTGGAGTCGAGAGATACAAGAAATGGATAGCGGACATGGTTCGTGCAAACGCCAAGGCCATGTCGCACATGAAGGAACGCCCCTATGAACTTTGCTGGGAACCAGACCTTGCATGCCCTCCGTTTGGCGACTTGCGCATCGAGGACCTTGTGGAGTGGGTGCGCATTGTCCGCGAGATCGTGAAGGAGAATGATCCAAAGGCCGTAATCTGGGGGCCGAAGTGCACGCACAACCCAAGATGGTACGAGCAGGCCCTGGAGGCCGGCATCGGCAAGTACCTTGACGCCGTGTCCATGCACCTTTACACCGGCCCGGTCCCCGAGAACGAAAACATGCCTCAGCGCATCAGGCGCATACGCGAGCTTGCGCGGCTCCACGTCGGGCGAGACCTTGACGTCTGCAACACCGAGAGCGGCTACTACAGGCAGCCCGACGTGCAGACTCAGGCGAAGAAGATGATCCGCTATGCGACGATACTCAAGGGCGAAGGCGTGCGGACGTTTCTGCTGTTCTTCATATTCGACTTCTGGGAGTTCGGCCATGTGGCCGACTATGGGCTGTTCTACAATCCTACCTGGCCGCTCAACACCGGTCCCAAGCAGATATACCCGAAGCCCATGCTGCCGGCATACGCGACCATGGCGAAGTTCCTCACTGGAAAGCGCATGTCGGCGAGGTTAGGCGGCAACGCGGAAGGGTTCGTGGGCTATGCCTTCTCTGGTGATGGGAGGACTGTTCTCGTCATGTGGAGTCCGCATCGGCCTGAACGGGTGTCCTTCAAGTTGCGCGGTCACGGAGTGACGGTGACCGACTTGATGGGCGTTGATCGGTACGTAAACGCAGTTGATGGTTGCGTGGCTCTGGACCTCGGCGATTCGCCGGTGTATGTTTCCGGGGCGGAGGAAGAGGATGGCCGCGCTCCAGACGTGGTTCGCGTTGCCCGTGCAGTCGAGTTCCTGTGCGCATCCCCGGAGTCCCGGAATGGGGAGCCGGTCTTTGTCGCAAGGTTCAGGAACACGACCGGCAGTGACGTGGAGGTTCCCGTGTCGTTGGCGACCGACGCGTTCTGCCGTCGCGCGAAGGTCATGATAGGGGCCGGGGATGAGGCTGAATGTGCGTTGCCGTTAGCCGGCGGCTGTCGTACGGACAAGGCGCTGCGTGGCCGCATTTCCTGGCGTGCGGGGGGCCGCCGGTATGCCGAACCTGTCGAGGCATGCTTCCTTCGCGCTTTCACGGAGGGGGCTCAAGGCAACGGCAATCCCCCGTTTTCCAACGTCGCCACCATATCGGGGAAGGGGCTGGACGGCACCGTGCGCAAGGCGAGGATCGAGCTTTCGCATTCCAGTCGCGGTTTTCATGTCCGGGCGCGCATCGACGATCCCGTCCATTCCCAGCAATATAAGCCGGATTCCATGTGGATGGGCGATTCGCTGCAACTTGCCTTTGACACTGCGCCGAGTTATGCCTACGAATATGACGAGGCGATCATGCAGACGAAAAAGAAGGTTTCTGACATCTGCATCGGGCTTACGCCGGACGGACTTCGCGCGTTTAGGCACCACACCTATTCCGAGAAGTTCCTTCCGACAGGGGAGATTCCCGCCGTGCGCTTCGGCGACAGCCGCATTCGGCGTCAGGACGGGGCCACTGTCTACGATTTGCTCATCCCTTGGTCCGAGATGGGGCTTGGCGATTCCGAGCGCCCGACGGAGATAGGCTTTTCCCTCCTTGTCAACGACCGTGACAAGGAGACTTGCAAGCAGCGAGCGTACTATGGCCTCTTCGGCGGAATAGCCGATGGTTCGTCATATCGCAATTACGGGAGAATCGTCTGTGATAGCGTGTATAGCGGTTGCCGTCGCGATAATTGAATGCGCGATGACCAATGTGGTCGTCGAGAACGCCAGATTCAAGCTGACGGTAGGCGACGATGCGGCAGTCCGTTCGCTTGTGATCAAGTCAACAGGAGAAGAATGCGTTCCGTCCGGCGAGGACGTCCCCCTGTTTTGCGTAACACAGGACCGACCGTTCAACAACGAGAACAAGCTCGTCCACCCCAACAAGCGGACAACGTACAGGGCAAATGCGCTGAGGCTTGATGAAGGGCGCCTTGTGGTCGGGTTTGACGTTGCGCCCTACGAAGCGGTGGTTGAACTCAATGTTTCCGACTTCTATGTTGAATTCAAGTTGGCTGATTTCATCGTGGACCGGCAGGACTACGACTATCTCAAGATGGACGTACCGCCGGTCGCATCGTTTCGGGTGCTGCAACTGCCGGTCTTGGACCGCGAAAACTTCGGCGACTGGCTGAATGCCAGCTGGAACGAGAACTCTGCAATCGGCGTTGTCGGGACGTCGCCGTATTCGGACATCGACCACGAGAAGCGCAAGGGCTTTCGCTTGCTCACGGCGGATCTTGTACGCGGACGAAAGCTGAAGGGCGCTTCTGCCGCGCTTGTCGTGGCGGATGGGCGAGAGGACTTCCTTGACTGCATGGATCGCCTGGAGCGTGACTTCGACTTGCCGTTGGGCGTTGAGTCGCGGCGCTCGGATGCCGTAAACGCCTTCATTTACCATGTGTCAGGAGAGGCTTCTCCGCGGAACATCGACAAGCATATCGAGTGGGCGCTTCGCGGCGGGTTCAAGTACATGACGTTTGACACGGACAGGTTTACGAAGACCGAGGGGCTGTGGGGCCTTAACGGGGATTTCGACTGGAACGAGCATTTTCCCTGCGGGGCGAAAGACCTGAAGGCAATGCTGGCAAAGATCAAGGCTGCGGGTATCCATCCTGGGCTGCATTTTCTGCACACGCACATTGGCCTTCGGAGCCGATATGTGACCCCGGTTGCTGATCCGAGGCTGAACAAGACGCGGCGGTTCACGTTGGCGAAGCCGCTTTGCGCGGAGACGAACGTCACGGAGGTATTCGTCTTTGAGCCGACTGTGGGTGTCGCGACGTTCGAGCCGTGTCGCATCCTGCAGTTCGGCGGCGAGCTCGTTTCCTACGAGGGCTATACGGCGGAGCCGCCGTATCGATTCCTTGGCGTGAAGCGCGGCGCCTGGAACACTAAGGTTGTGCCGCATCCGCGCGGAGAGGTAGGCGGTCTCCTTGACGTCAGCGAATTCGGCGAGCCTGCGAGCTGCTACCTCGACCAAAACTCTGATTTGCAGGAGGAGATCGCAGGCAAGATCGCGGCAATCTACAACTGCGGTTTCGAGTACGCCTATTTTGACGGCTCGGAGGGAGTCAACGCACCGTTCAATTTCCACATTTCGAACGCGCAGTACCGAATGTGGAAGGCGCTTGATCCAAAACCGGTATTTTCAGAAGGTGCGGCGAAAACGCATTTCGACTGGCACATCCTCTCCGGCGCCAATGCTTTCGACTGCTTCAGTCCCAAGGTGTTCAAGCGCAACATCGTCAGGTTCCCAGTGGCGCAGGCGCCGTTGTCATGGCAGGACATGACGCGCGTAAATTTTGGCTGGTGGCTGTACTGTGCGGAAGGCAGGCCAGACTGGTGGGACGAAAAGTCTGGCGGCACGAAGCCGGACCATTGGGAGTTTGCTTGCTCGCAATGCCTGGCATGGGGCTGCCCGGCAACTGTTCTCGTAAACGTCGAGGATGTAGAGGCAGACAGGCGCAACGCAGAATCCTGCTTTGAGGTCATGCGGCTGTGGGAAGAGGCTCGTCGCCGCAAGCTGTTGACCCCGGAGCAAAGAGAAATGCTAAAGGACACGTCGAATGAGTACCATTTAAGCATTAGGGAAGGGAAAGCCGTCCTTCAGCTGCGCCGCAGTGGCGAATTCACGGCGTGTTGCATTCCGCCGAGGTCTTTGCTATAATTGGCTCGTCAAGACTATTTTGAAAACATGCTGACAATCACTCACAGACAATGAACTGCACAAAGACTATATGCGCGGCCATTTGCGCCGCAACGCTCGCCGCCTCGGCCGGCGAGGAATACCCGGAACTGCCCCGGAACATATCCGACGAGACGCCGTCAGAGAAGTCTGCACGCATGGCGTGGTGGACGAATGACCGCTTCGGCATGTTCATCCACTTCGGGCTCTACGCCGTGCCGGCGCGGCACGAGTGGGTGAAGAGCAAGGAGGCGATCTCCGACGCCGAGTACGACTCGAAGTACCTGCCGCGCTTCAATCCAGACCTCTTCGACGCGAAGGAGTGGGCTGCCACTGCGAAGGCTGCGGGCATGAAGTACATGGTGCTCACGACGAAGCACCACGAGGGCTTTTGCATGTGGGACACGGCGACGACCGACTACAAGATATCCAAGACTGACTTCGGCCGGGACCTGGTGCGCGAGTACGTCGACGCCTGCCGCGAAGCCGGGCTCAAGGTCGGCTTCTACTTCTCTATCAAGGACTGGCACCACCCGGACTACATCGTGGACAGGACTCACCCGCAGTTCGTCAAGCTCGCGAAGGACGGCGTCAAGGGCGACGAGCTGCGCGCCGCCGTGGCGAAGCTCAACGAGGGCCGCGACTGGGAGCGCTACCTCAAGTACATGTACGACCAGGTCCGCGAGCTTCTCACCAAGTACGGCAAGATCGACATCGTATGGTTCGACTACACTGTCAAGGACAAGGAGTACGGCAAGACCTACAAGTCATGGGACGCCGTGCGGCTTGTCAAGATGACGCGTAAGCTCCAGCCGGGGATACTCATAGACAACCGCCTTGACTTGATGGACACCGACGACGGCTGGGACTTCGTGACTCCCGAGCAGTTCAAGGTGCAGACGTGGCCGACGATCCGCGGCAAGAAGGTGCCGTGGGAGACTTGCCAGACGTTCTCCGGCAGCTGGGGCTACTATCGCGACGAGGATACGTGGAAGAGCGTGCCGCAGCTCATAGAGCTTCTCGTGCATTCCGTCTCCAAGGGCGGCAACCTCATCATGAACGTGGGACCGACCGCGCGCGGCGAGTTTGACTGGCGCGCAAAGGAGCGCCTGGAGGGCTTTGCAAAATGGATGCATTGGAACTCTCGCTCGATCTACGGGTGTGGCGTCGCCCCCGATGGCTTTGCCCAGCCGGACGGCACGCTCCTCACCTACAACGACAAGACGAAACGCCTGTACATCCACCTCTGCGACTATCCAATGGGATTTCTTCCCGTCACGTTTCTTGACAGAGTCGAGTACGCGCAGTTCCTCCATGATGGCTCGGAGATCGCTTTCCGCTTCCCGCACAAGCGCCATTCGCAGTCCGGCGACCAGGAAGGCGAGCTTGGCGGCTTTGTGCTGCCGATGAAAAAGCCAGCAGTCGAGATACCTGTGGTGGAGTGCTGGGTCAAGTAAGACCGAACCAAAAGGTTTTGGCTTTACCTTTCACTTCCAAGATGGTATAATTCCCCGCAAATTTTCAACAGGGTCCTGTAGCTCATCTGGACAGAGCAGCTGCCTTCTAAGCAGCGGGTAGTGGGTTCGAGTCCCGCCAGGACCGCCAGACGGGAGTGGCTTTCGCCTCGCCCGATTAGAATCGTGGCGAGGCGGTGATTGTTACCTTGTTAGTTGTTACTTAACCGTAATGAGCGAGTTGAACGTTCCTTGGTCATTTGGAACGGACTCCACGTTCGCCGGATCGGCGCACCAGGTTCCGTCGATGACGAACTTGTACTGGTACTTCCCGGGGGCGAGCTTCAGCGTTGCTGAATAGACGCCATTGCGGAAGGCCATCTTCTTGGCCGTGGGGTTCCATTTGTTGAACTCTCCGGCGACATATACGGCCTTGCCTTTTTCGGCATGGAACGTGAACGTCGTCGCCACGGCTGCCGGCTTTGCGGCTTTCGCCTTGGCTGGATTTTTCGTGGCGACCACCTTGGTGGCGGCGGCTTTTCTCGTTGATTTTATCTTCATTTTGTGACTCCTTAATTCGCCTCGTTCGGACGAACGGGCGTATAGTATCTCATATTTTTTGAAAAAGTCAATGCTTTTTCTTCTTCGAACGTAATTTTTTTCGCTTGACTGCCTGGAATTATGTCCTATAATATCCGCTCATTATGGAAATAAAATCATTCGGGATAGTTGCGACGGTCGGCATGCTTGCCACAAGCAATCTGTTCATGACCTTCGCATGGTACTGGCATCTAAGGTTGCAAAAGCCGGGAACGTCCGGCTGGCCGCTTGCAGTAATCATCGTCGTCAGCTGGCTCATCGCCCTTGTTGAATACATGATTGCGGTTCCGGCGAACAGGCTTGGTGCGGCGTCAGGGCTTAACGTCGCCCAGCTCAAGATAATCCAGGAGGTTGTAACCGTCTGCGTGTTCATCCCGTTCATGATGTTCTTCATGGGCGAGAAGTGGCGGTGGGACTATCTCTGGGCGTTCCTCTGCATGGTTGCCGCAGTGTATTTCGTCAACCGAGCGAAAATTTGCGGATAGCACTTGAAAGTTTTTGCGCAATGTGCTATAATGCGTGGCAATTTGTTATGACAGAAAGGATAATCGAATGAGAACGTCTAAAGGTTTCCGCCATATGGCCAGCGTGAGCGCCATATTGACGGTGCTTGCTGTTCCGTATTCATCTCGCGCCGAAGAAGTGCTCGGGCCCATGGCCGGCACGGGCGGCGTAATGCGCGATGCCGAGCGCCGTGCGCTTGCTCCAACGGAGGCCGCGGCTCCTAAAAGCAATAATCCTGCGATCTCTGTCGCCAAGAAGCCTGAGGTTGCCGATGTGAAGAAGACCGGCAAGGTGCTCGGGCCCATCGAGGCCGTCAAGATCAACGGCTCGAAGGAGTTTGCAGAGCGCGAGCGGCTGGCCGAGAGGATATTGGCGGAGCTTGGCGCAGGTGGCGACAAGACCCTCGACGACGTAAAGGCGGCGAACGAGAAAGTCCGCGGCGAGCTTATGGAGCGCGGCATGTATCTTGTCCGAATCTCGGTGGTGCGCGAGAATTTCTACGACGCCGAGACGAAGACGATATCCCTCCTTGTGGACGAGGGGCGCTTCGGCAACCTGACGATCAAGTTCGAGGACGGCGAGCCTGACGGCTTCTGGTTCTCGCGTCGCCAGATCGAGCGCAAGTTCCGCGACATAGCCGAGGGGGACACGTTCGACTACAGCCGTCTGCGCGACATCCTCTTCGACGTTAACGCGCACCCTGACCTGACGATCGACACGTCCATTGACGTAAGGAAGCCGATCGAGGGCGAGGGCGAAAACCGCCGCATCGCTCGTTACGCCGACGTCAGCCTTGACGTCCGCGAGAGCATCCCGTTCCACATCGTGTGGGAAGTCAACAACTACGGGATGGAAGAGATCAACGAATGGCAGACTTCGCTTACGGCGCAGTACCTGAACCTCACCAAGCATGACGACGTGCTCACGCTCTCGCCGTCGATGAGCCTTGGCGGGGAGATGTTCAGCATCGCAGGTTCTTACATGCTTCCTCACGACTACTGGTTTGGCGGCGCGACTACGCTGTATGGCGGCTATTCCTATCTTGACGTGTCCGACATCGTTCCCCGCCTGGATCTCGAGGGCTCCGGCTACTTCGTCGGCCTCCAGCACTCCGAGAACATATATAGCGACGACCGGCACCAGCTGGCTCTGTCGGCCGGCGTTCTGTGGCGTTACATCGAAGACCAGTACACCGCTCTCGGGTACGCCCTGAACGAGCGCGGCGCCTCGATTGTTCCTGTGTCTCTCGCGCTGAGCTATACGGCTAAGAAGCCGGACTTCCTCGGAGGCCGCAACTTCGCCACGATCCAAGGTGTCTTCAACTTGATGAACGGCGGCGACGACCTGGACGAAATGTGGACGGACGCTGAACAGCACTACGGAATCCTCCGCGGCCAGATCGCGCGTCTGCAGCCGATTTTCGGATGGCTCGATCCCGAGACTAATTCTGAGCTCCACCAGTGGATCCTTTTCCTGAAGGTTGAGGGCCAGTACACGGCAGACACCTTGATCCCTGTCGAAAAGCTCTCCCTCGGCGGTCACAACTGCCTCAGGGGCTACAGCACCCGCGGATATCTTGGCGACTATGGCGTTTACGGAACTGTCGAGCTCCGCACCCCCATACTTGTCGATACGTTTGCCTCGCTCTTTGGCGACCGCACGAACAAGACTCCTGTCGACCGCCTTCAGTTCCTCGGCTTCTGCGACTGGGGCGTTACGCAGTACAACGACCTTCCTTCCAGCTATGACGACAACGAGTTCCTTGCCTCTATCGGCGTCGGAGCCCGCTTTGCGCTTACTAAGTACAGTCAGCTTCGTTGCGACGCGGCTTTCCCGCTCTGCGACGGCAACAATGATGACGACGACGACTTCGAGGTTTATTTCGGCGTGCAGTTCCAGTACTGATTTAGACATACATTACGAGGAGATTCACTACTATGAAAAACGGTATTCTCAGGCTTAAGGTATTCCGCCGCAGGAGTGCAGCCTGCAAGACGGTTGCGGCTTTGTCGGCATTTGCGATGCTGGCACTCACGCCGGTGACGGCGCTCGCGGCGCCTGTTGCCCTTACGGGGCCTGCCGACGTGCTTGCGAACGTCAATGGTGGAGCTGTAGTTTCCGGCGTGACAGGAAACATGACGCTCGACACAGATCTCACCAAGGCGACGATCAACCTTACCCAGGGCGGAGCAGGTCTCATCAACTGGTCTGCCCTTAACGTCGGCAACGGTCAGTCGCTGGGCTTCACAGGCGGCGACTTCTACAACGTGGTAGGTGGGTCGTCGGCGTCCCAGATCGCCGGCACTCTTAAGGCGTCGGGGTCTCTGTGGATATTCAATCCGGCGGGCGTCTCGTTTGTGAACGGATCTGCGGTAAACGTCGGAGGCCTTTTCTCGGTTGCTGCGGCCGGTCTTGAAAACGAATCTGCCATCAAGGATGCGATTTTGTCTGGAACGGCGCTTCCGACCCCGATGCTCATGGCCTCTTCCTCGGCAATTTCCGTAGGAAGCGGCGCCAAGTTCAATGTCGGCGGCGACTTGGCACTCATCGGAAAGTCCGTCACCGTTGAGTCTGGTGCGGATCTTTCAAAAGTGAACTCGTTGAAAGTTGGCGCTGGTCGTCTTGTTGACGTGGATAACGTCGGCGACGGCAAGGTGAGGCTTGACATTTCGCAGTTTGCTGACGTCGATGACGACATCAACGTTACATTTGGCGGCGGAGCGGACGCCAATATCGCCGTCGGCGATGAATCACATGCTGGCGACGTTGATGTGCTGACTGAAGGCAGCGTCTTTGTCAACGAGGCTCTTGTTGCAAAGGGCGATGTTACTTTCACTACTCTTCCGAAGCGCGGCGCTGAGATCGTAGTTGACCACAAGCAGATGTCGGTTGCCTCCGGCAAGCTTCTCCAGGGCAAGAGCGTCAGCGCTACTGCGGCAGGCAAGATTTCTGTCGGCGGCGATCTTGAGGCCGTTGGTGGCGACGTTGCTCTCGCTTCGGCTGACGATGTCATCGTTAACGGAACTGTCAGCGCATCCGGGCTGACCGGCGGCAACATCTCGATTTCCGGCGTGAACGTCGGCAACTTTGGCACGATTGCCGCAAACGGAACTGTCGGCGATGCCGGCAACGTCCGCATTGATGCAGCAAACGCTGTTGCGCTTGGCGGCGATTCCCTTATAACTGCAAACGCAGGTGTCGTCGGCAACGGCGGTAATGTCGCGGTTGTCGCACAGAACTACGCCAATATCATGGCTGGTTCGCGTATTGAGGCGAAGGGCGGCGCTGAGTCAGGAAACGGCGGCTTTGTAGAGACTTCCGGATACAAGGCGATGAACATCAAGGGCAGCGTTGACGCTACCGCGGCCAACGGTAAGACGGGCACTTGGCTCATCGACCCTTCTAACATCACCATTAGCAGTGCGGCTACGTCGGATGCTGATGTGAGTGCGTCTCCCTTCACCCCGACTGGAGACGGTGCAAACATCCAAGTCGACGACGTCTTGAATGGCTTGGATTCTGCTGATCTTGAGATCATGACGACAAATGTCGGTGGCACCGAAGACGGCAATATTGCCGTTAACGCGGCCATCGACTATTCTGCAAAATCTCACAGCCTTACGCTAACCGCCGCCAATGATATCGATATCAATGCCGATATTAATGGCGGTAACAATAATTTCACGGCAAATGCCGGGAATGCCATCGACGTAAACAATTCCGTCTCGGCAAAGGATGTGACGCTCGAGGCTACTGCCGGCGGCGTCTCGCTTGATGGGGCGGTTACCGCCGATAGTCTGACAATTACAGCTGGTGACGACGTTACCCAGACCGTTGCAGCGGAAGTTGGGGCGGTGAGTGTCACTGTTGCAGATGGTAAGGCGGTGACGCTCGACAACGCTGGCAACAAGTTCGGCTCCGTGGGAGTGGTTGGCGCGACGGGCGCAGCGGGCGACGTCGCGGTCGTTGACACCGACGGCGACCTCGAGCTCGACGGCATCAAGGCGGCGAACCTCGACGTGACTGCAGCGGGCGACGTCTCGCAGACGGCCG
>Ga0310786_10000096_pt1 | contig 136242 bp, 190 predicted proteins | sample AusTroGonzalo_MG_FD_203881 | JGI IMG/M metagenome (GOLD analysis project Ga0310786, IMG submission 203881) | Bovine rumen microbial communities from tropical cattle in Woodstock, Queensland, Australia - Gonzalo_03 (v2) (version 2) | ecosystem: Host-associated > Mammals > Digestive system >...
AGGGAGAGAGGGTAGTACCTCCCTCCCGTTATCATTACGATGGTAACAAATAACTACCATTTACACAAATGTGTCTATTTGCGGCGAGTGTATCTCCATAATATCTCAAAGTACCATCACTATTAAGATTTACACCGCAAGCTAATGGTGAAGCATTAGATTCATAAGCAACTATACCTGGAAGTACAATTGTTGAAGCCGGTCTATATTCTGCCGCAACCGTACCAAGTAATGCGTTTGCATTACATCCACCGCTTCCTACTGTAAGAATGATTGATAATGTACCAACACTTCCTTTCTTGAATACGATAGAGTTTCCAGAAAAGTTTGTAAAACCACTTGCACATGGGAACGAAACAGAAACTACTTCTTCAGTTGTTCCTCCGCCTCCGCCAATAGCCTGAATGTTATTGTCGAAGATAGTGCTCTTTGGAGCTGTTGTGAATTCTTCCATGTTATCTAAAGTTACTGTGGCATTAGTAAAGGTTGTAAGTGAAACACCTTCTCGTATACCAACAAAATGTGTACCATTGTAATAAATGGATGCAATTGGAATTGGAGTACCGTCAGAGGTTTCTCTGTACCAGCCTGTTGTCTACGGAATACTCCTCCAAGAATATGATGTAAAGCCCTGAGCAGAGAATTCAGCGGCAAGCGCATCAAATACTGCCTATGTATCGCCCTGGAATGAAGTGCTTGAATTTGTATAAAGGTCAAATGAAATATAATAATAACCTTTACGATATAAGTAAATACGATGTAAATACTTCGGACTTCCGCCGCCACCTGTTCCAACTGGAGCACTAAATGCCTGAATTGGAGCTTCAACACCAAGAGCTTCACAGATTAAGCGGTACATAATGTAATGTCCGTCGTTATTTGGGTGAATATGGAACGGATATGATACGCCGCCTACAGTAGTAGTTTCAGTCTGGTTGAATAATGAGTCGAAAGCGTCTGTATCGTAGTTGCAATACTTAAGTAATCCTTCATATAAGTCAAGAAGTTCAAGGTTGTTATCCTTTGCCCACTGAGCAAGAATACAGTGAACTTCGTTCATATTTGTTACGTACTTTCCGGCACCTGCTGGTCCAAGACCATCTTCATTAACAAGAGTTTCAGCAGTACAACAAGCCGGGATAAACTTAGCACCAATAGCTCTTGCTCTGTTATACATTGTTGTATAGTCATTATAGAGAGCCGCCATTTCTGTGCTACCTCTACGGTTATTTGTACCAAACATTGCAATTACAACATTTGAATAATCTGGCATTGCTGTTTCAATGTTGTTTACGGCATCTGTTGATACCCAACCTGAAACACCAGTGTTAACAACTGATACACCGGCTAAGTATCTCTATGAAAGATAATCTGCAAGTAAAGCCGCCCATGATTTTCCCTAATCTGCTGAGTAACCATATGTAATACTGTCACCCATAAGAGTAAGGGTAATTGGGTTATTACGTGTGCCTGTTGCAAAAAGTGCTGAAAGGTCATTTGATGGAATTGTTACACCAGTTACGCCACTTAAGTGGTCAAGTCTTGCCGCATTTTCACCGGCTGCATCGTTAGCAGTTTCGCCGCTCTTTGTCCAACTAATTGTTGTCCAGTCAATTTCGTCATAAGCAACGCCATCGCCCGGATAGAAACGCATAACTGCTGAAGCGGCACCAGATGGAGCAGTAGAAATTACGATGTGAGTTGAACCTGAGTGTCCTTGCTCTGCACCAACATTTCCGCCGGCAGCATCCTTATACTGAACGCCAACCCATGTGTATGAGCCGCAATCGAATGTGTATAATTCGCCTTCGTCTACAGTAGCTTCAAAGTAAACGTCATTGCCTTCACGATGAGCATACTTAGGAAGATAACGATTTACTGTACCACTACCACTTGTTCCATCTGCACCATTTGTAACAGTGAATGTTGATGTAGTGCTGTCAGTGTATGTTATTGTGTAAGTGTCTACAAGTCCTTCTGTACCAGTCTTTAAAATGCTTACAATACCACGTCCATTTGAACCGTTTGTTACGGCAAAAGTTGAGGTTGTATCATTTGTGTAAGTTATTGTGTATGTGTCCACAAGTCCGACTGTACCAGTCTTTGTGATAGTTGAAATACCAACACCCGCTGGGCCTGTCGCACCAGTTGCGCCATCAGCGCCATTAATAACATCAAATGTTGTTGATGTACCATTTGTAAAGTTAATTGTATATGTGTCAGTTAAGCCTGCTGAAACTGGACCAGTAATAGAAGCGATACCATTACCAGTAGCACCTGTTGCGCCGTTTGTTACAGTAAATGTTGATGTTGTACCATTTGTATAAGTAATGGTATAAGTATCAACTAAGCCAGCTGAACTTGTTTTTGTAACAGTTGAAATACCTCTACCTGGTGCTCCCGGAAGTCCATCTTCACCATTAGTGATTTGGAAAGTAGTAGGATTTAAATTATCTGTGTAGTTGATTGTGTAAGTGTCAATAAGTCCTTCTGAAACTGGACCTGTGATACTTGCAATGCCACGACCTGTAGAACCAACAACTACACCAACATTTTGTGTTGTGCTGTTGCTTAAAGTAAGAACAAGTTCGCCATCATTGTTAATTGCCGCACTTGAAACAGACACACCATTTGCACCATCTGTACCGTTTGTTACAGTGAAAGTAGATGTTGTGTTATCGTCCATAGTGATTGTATATGTATCAACTTTTCCGGCTGTTGATGTTTTGGCAATAGTCTTAATACCGTTTCCGGCTGGACCTTGCTGACCAGTTGCACCGTCATTAACTACGAAAGTTGTTGTTGTGTTATCTGTAAATGTTATTGTATAAGTCTTTGCTAAACCAGTTGTATCTGTAAGTGTAATTGACTTAATACCTCTACCAGCCGCGCCGTCTGCACCATTTGTAACTGTAAAAGTTGACTGTGTAGAGTCTGTGAATGTGATAGTGTAAGTATCAACTAAACCACTTGTACCAGTCTTAGCAATACCACTAATACCCTTACCAGCAGCACCTGTTGCACCATTTGTTACGGTAAATGTTTCAGTGTCGCCATCTGAGTAAGTTATTGTGTATGTATCGACAAGTCCTGTTGTATCTGTCTTAGCAATTGATGTTACACCCCTACCTTCATCACCAATTACATAACCAGCATCAATTGGGCTACCTTCTGAAAGTGTGATGATTAAGTGTCCTGTATTATCTACAGCCGCATTAGTAACGGATACACCATCGTCACCATCATTACCGTTCGCGCCATCTGCACCATCTGTGATGTCAAATGTAAGAGCAACTGTATCGTCAGTAAGAACAACCTGATATGTACTCTTCTTACCAACTGTACCAGTCTTAGTAACTGACTTGATGCCAACGCCATCAGCACCGTTTGAACCATCATTACCATTTGTTACGGTAAATGTCTTTGTCTGGTTATTTGATAAAAGGATTGTATAAGTATCTACTTTGCCGGCAGAACCAGTCTTTGTGATAGATGTAATACCAACACCATCTGTACCATTCTGTCCGTTTGTTCCGTCTGCACCGTTTGTTACAGTGAAAGTAGAACTTGCGCCAGATGTATAGGTGATAGTGTAAGTATCAACCAGACCGTTTGTACCAGTCTTAGTGATTGACGAAATACCTCTACCTGCTGGGCCTGTTGCACCCTGAGCACCGTTTGTTACAGTGAATGTTGAAGTGGTGTTATCAGTGTAAGTTATTGTGTATGTATCTTCAAGTCCGGCAGAAACTGGACCAGTAATACTTACAATACCCTTACCATCTGCACCCTTAACAGCACCAATAAGAACTGGAGTTGCAGAGTCTGTATATGTTAAATAAAGATTTCCGTTTGAAATAGATGCCGCAGAAATACCTCTACCAGCCGGGCCTTGAATCTGACCAACGTTTTTAAATCCGTTTACTGAGCCAGCTTCTGTAGTACCTGTGTAAACCCACATATCGCCGCCAATAAGGTAAGCATCGCCTTTTGTCTGACCTGTTGATGGAAGGTCTGCAGAACTTGATAAGCTGTCGATGATATTGATTGATGTACCATCCTTACCTTGAACTTCACCGGCATCAATTGGACTACCTGAGCTAAGAGAAATAATAAGGTGTCCCTGTGCGTTTACTGTAGCTGATGTAACTGAAACACCATCAGTACCATTAGTACCGTTTGTTCCATTTACACCATTTGATACGTTAAATGTTGATGTTGTACCATCTGTATAAGTGATAGTATATGTATCAACATTTGCGGCAGTTGATGTTTTTGCAACTGTTGTGATACCACGTCCAGCCGCACCGTTTGCACCGTCAGAACCATCTGTAACATAGAAAGCTGATGTTGTGTTGTCTGTGTAAGTAATTGTGTAAGTATGAACACCGTTTGATTCAGCAGTTTCTTCAATCTTAACAATACCTTTACCATCCGCACCATCGTTACCATTTGCGCCGTTAGCACCATTGGTTACTTGGAATGTTGTTGTAGTTCCGTCTGAGAAATTAATAGTATATGTATCAATAAGACCAGCCGAAATAGGGCCTGAGATAGATGTTATACCGCGACCTGGAGTACCCTGAATAGAACCGTTGTCCTTAAATCCATGAACTCTTCCGCCGCCAGTCTGACCATCATAAATCCAAAGATGACCATTGATAAGGTAAGTATCACCAATTTCATTGTTTTCTTCTGGTAAATCTGAAGGGTCATCGAAAGAACCTTTGATTTCAATTGACTTACCATCTTCACCTTTTGCTACACCGGCATCAATTGTTGTATTATCATCTAATGTGATAATTAAGTGACCACTTGCATTTACAGCAGCACTCTTAACACCATTACCGTCTGCACCAGTTGCACCCGTTTGACCATCTGCACCTTTTACAACGCCGGCATCTATTGTAGTGTTATCATCAAGAGTAAGGATTAAGTGACCGCTACCGTTAATTGTTGCGCCTTTAACACCGTTACCATCTGCGCCATTTGTGCCAGGTTCACCATTGTGAATTGAGAACTCATATGTTGTACCATCTGTATAAGTAATCTGATAAAGGTCTGTGAACTGTTCACTTGAAACTTTAGTAATAGAAGCAATACCATTACCAGTTGCACCAGTTGAACCATCTGTGATAACTAAATCATATGTAGTATCATCACTGAATACAACCCTATAAGTCTTTTCAAGACCATCTGTTTCAATAAGACCAAATGATTTAACGCCCTTATATACGCTAATTGTACCATCTGCTGCAACACTAACATTCTGACCAACCTTTACGCCGCCAAGTGTACTAGCGGTTGCGGCTGGAAGTGTATAGAATGAAGGAGTCCAGTTAAGTACGATACCGTTATCGCCCCATGAACTTGATGCTGTAATAGCGTTCCAGCTATAAGGAGCATTTGTAAGTGAACATACCTTCCACCATAACGCTGGCTGATTTACCATTACTTCAACTTCTGCATTGCCGCTAAAAGGTAAAGCCTTTGAGTAAAGCTGACCAGTTATGATTGTATTCTGTGGTAAGTTCTTAGCAATAAGTTCGTCTGATATTTGCTTTAAAGTTTTTCCCGAAGTATTAATACCAAGAGCAGTAAATGTTGTGAAATTATACTGTGCAGATAACTTAGTATTAATATCAGCGATAACTCCGTTTAAGAGTTTAATTTCATTGCCACTCTAAACAAGAATTTCATTACCATTAAAACCGATTAAGTCGCCAACTTCAACAGTCTGGCCGCCATCTGTTTTAGTGAGTGAGTATGTAACTTCTCCTGTTTGGGCTGTGTATTTTTCTACAGAATAAGTTGCGGTACTTCCACCGCCACCTCCTCCGCCGCCACCGCTACTAGAGCCAGTGCCGCCGAATGGGTCAAAGAAACTTCCCATTTAAAACACCTCACACAATATAATAAATATTACCTGAAAATCTGTTCTTAAATTTTAAAGACCAAATCTTCATACCACGCTGTCCATCATAAGGAGTAATAAATTTGCCAGTTGATGGAACTTCCATAGGTTCTTTTGAGTCATTAAGGTAGAACTTTGTTCCGCTTGCAGCTTCAAAAGCAATAAACTGAAGAGGTGTGTTGGCAATAATACCATCGTTTGTCTTCATTGACGCTTTGATTAAAGGGACACAATTTTCGCCAGCATTTGCTGTACATTTCCACATTCTATAGTCCATATAATCGCCTCCTTAAATAATTTTTCCATATAATGAAAAGATACTCTGTATTCTACTCGTTTCATCAAGATTACTAAAATTTACATTTATAATCTCATTTTTTAAAAAGTTTTCTGATAAAACACCCACTAAAGTTTTACCATTAACTTTTCTGCCAGAATCCTTGTATATAAATACAGACGATGATAGCTCTCTTAAAGAGTTTACTAAATTCGCCGCATTTCTATTATTGTTGAGATTATCTGCCAATTCTAGTTTAATTTCCATATTCTTCCACCTCACTATTCCTTTTTATATAATAACACAACTTACAACAAAAGTCAAGAGATTTGCCTTGATTAAGTTATTACTTTATTAAAGTGAAAATCTTTACTTTTTAAGTAAGTTGTGTTATATTATTATTAATATATAATATAAATAGTATAAATTAGTTTAACTATTTACATTTCTAAAAATTTATGCTATAATAAAGAAAATAAAATAAAAAGGAGGAAGTCAGATGAATTTTAGATATGATTTATCACTGACAGATAAAGTTAATTTCTTAAGAACAATGAATGATTTAAATTTTGAATATAATCATCTTGGACTTGGAAATTTGGATTATGCTGATTTGTCAATCTGTAATATCGCCGCAAAATTTGTTTCAACTTATAGAGAAATGATTTCACAAGTTGCAAAGACTAATATAGTATTAGTTTATAATACTGATGTATTTTCTTTAATAAGTTTAAAGATAATAAAGGTTGCATTAGCATATACTCGTAGCAATTATGATTTTTACCTTTATGGCGATTTTGCTACCAAAGCAGAAAGAGAATATTTTAAGAAGTATTACCCGGATATTAAGAGATTATCCAGTTTAAAGAAAATAAAGAAACTCAAAGGTAATACCATACTGATTGACAGTTTTAATCCTATTGTTAATGTAGAATCTCGTATGGATTATTCAAAGGAATTCAATGAGATATTCCAGCCGCTAAGATACCTTAGACCTTCAACTTTACAGAATATTTATAGTTTTTATTCGCCAGAAGATAAGGATTATAAAAGAATAATTGAAGGTAATTCATTACGTTTTGTAACGGATAATTTTGACGCTTTTGAAAATTTCTATGAATTTCCGGATAAAACCACTTTTACAGTAAATCGTCCTAATGAAGATAAACCTTTTGTACATTTTGTTCTCGATGATACTGAAGCTTCATACCCACTATTCAGTCTTATTTGGGAATCTGCTCAGGAAGGCAACATTCATATTTATACTTTCTTAGGTGATGAAAGTCAAATAGAAAACCTTAGTAAATTCCTAAAGAAATATGGATTCGATAGTAACATACCAAATCCACTTAATGTTGTACCACTTGATGATGCAATAGCAATTTTACAGATGACAGAGAGTGGCGGCAATAGTGTTTGGTATGATGATGATTTGGATGAAGCGAGAAAGGAGTTGAGCGAAAATTAAAATTGTAATTGTTAATGGACATTGCGGCAATGGTAAAACTACTTTTGAAACAATGGTTACGAAGATAGCCGAAGCAAGAGATAAGAAAGTAAAGATTCTTTCTACTATTGATTATGTAAAGATGCGTGCAAAGATTTTTGGTTGGGATGGCGGCAAGACCCCGGAAGATAGACGCTTTCTTTCTGACCTTAAGGATGCCCTTACACGTTGGAAAGATGTTCCTTATCAGGAAATGAAAGAAAAAATAAAGAGTTGTAGCGAAGACTATGACCTTATATTTATAGACTGCCGCGAACCGGAAGAAATAAAGAGATTCGTTGAAGACTTTAATGCTTTAACAATGATTGTTCAAAGAGGGGAATATGTATCAGTTGGCAATCATGCTGATGATAATGTTGAAAATTATCAGTATGATATTGTTATTGATAATAGCAGAGGCCTTGATGAACTCATGCAAGAAGCAACAATTTTTGTAGAAACTTTTATAATGGAAGAGGAGTAATTTATGGAAATTTTAATTGATGGTGTAGACTTTTTCAATCTTGACGCAATGAAGTATTACAGTTTCGCTAAGACTTTTAAGGGTAACAAGAAAGCTAAGGCAAAGGAACTTGTATTTAGTGAATATTACTACGGCAGCCGCAAAATGGATGGTATCTGGGCTATGCTCATTAAAGATGAAGATGGTAACTTCCATTTAAGAAGTAGAACAGAATCTGTAAATGGTGGCTATGCAGACAAGGCAGAATGGATTCCTCATATTTGTAAGGAGTTCGATAGCCTTCCAAATGGTACAGCTCTTATTGGTGAAATCTATTTTCCGGATAATGAAGGTAGTAGAAAGGTTACTTCTGTACTTAACTGTTTAAAGAACACTTGTCTTTCTAAACAGGAAAAGGGAGAATGGCTTCACTTCTATTTATTTGATGTTGTTGCTTTCGCCGGAAAGTCTATGATTGATTCAAGATTTATAGACAGAATTGCAATACTTAATAAGATTGCGCCAAACGAACATATCGAAATCGCCAATTACGTTAAGGGCGAGGAACTTTGGGAACTCTACCTTGATACTATTGAAAATGGCGGCGAAGGTATTGTAATCACACATATTGATAGTGCGTATTACCCAGGTAAGCGTCCAGCATGGAAGACTTTAAAGCTAAAGAAAGAACTTGAAGACACCATTGATGCTTTCTGTGACGGCGCGACAAAACCACCAACAAAACTTTACAATGGTAAGGAACTTGAAACATGGCCTTACTGGATTGATGATAGAACAGAAAAAAGATTAGAGGGTTGTCAGATTGTAGACTATACAAATGGCGCACCTATCATTCCAGTTACTAAGGGTTATTACAATGGTTGGGTATCAGCAATTTCATTCTCAGTAATGAAAGATGGTCAGCCAAAGCATATTGCATGGATTAGTAATATTCCTGATGAAATCAAGGCAAATCCTGAAAAGTTCAAAAATAAAGTTGCCGCACTTACAGCAATGGAAATTGAACATATCGACGATGAATATTCTCTTAGACACGGCAGAATTGAAAATTGGCGTGATGACAAGAAACCAGAGGATTGTGACTTTAGTCAGATTATAAACTGATTGTAAACTTCTTATATATTTTCTACATTATTAAGGGAGCATAGACTCCCTTATTTTTGTATAAAGAGGTGATAAAATTGTTTAATCCTAGTATAATTGTACCAATACCTCCATGTGTGCCGCCAAAGCATACACAGATTAATCCAAGATGTTTAACTTGTAATCACTTTGAAATGTGCGGCTTTAAGGTTGATTATTTCAAAACATTATCTTTATTATAGAATTGTTTAGGTTCACCGGCAGAAGCCTATGAACAAGTAGACAGAGTAATACTTATTCCGGGATTTGATGGTCTTCCTATAATTAATGAAGATAATTACTTACCGCAAGAAATTACTTTCGATAATTCAGATTGGGATGGAAAACTTTTCTTATCTAAGTTTGATAGTATCAATCGTGTAAATATAGTTTATATGGTTGGTAAGTATTATATCTTACTTAAGTTTGAGTATAATGCTACTTCTGAATTATATGAACTTAAGTTCTGTAAGGAAGCGTTTTACTTAGTCGATTATGATTTAAGCCAAACTTCTCTCGAAGAAATTCAGCTTGGTTTAGTTGATTGGAGAGAATGGGCACTTAATGCACCAGCCCCAGAACCACCAAAGAGAGATGTAATTAATACAACTCATTTCTCAGCATGTCTGGACTGTGATTCATATGAATGGAATAAAGATTCTTATGAAGATGCTATTAAGAAATTCCAAAAGAAATATCCATTGGGTATTCCAATTTCCGGAGATGGTAGATTACTTTATCATATTGCGACATATCATGTTGTAGATGGAGAAGTTCCAATTCAGCCATACTTCCAGCCGGAAAAAGTAAATAATTATATTCCACCTTGTCCGCCTCCCCCACCACCTCCACCGGTGAAGAGAGACGAACTTTAATGGAGGTGACATTATGAAGAATAAGATAACTAAGGTAATAATGAAGGTTATGCCAGTTATGACAGCTTTTGCTTTCTCCTATTCTATTGGCCTCTGGGATTGGATTAGAAGTTTCTTTGGGTGATATAAATGTCCAAAGGAGAAGACAAGGTTGCAAAGTTACTTTCTGAAAATGGAATTCAATTTAAAAGAGAATTTATATTTTCAGATTGTAAGAGTTTAAGGGGAAAATCACTTCGGTTTGATTTTGCAGTTTTTAAGAATGGAAAGCTGGTGTGCCTTATAGAAATAGACGGCAGGTAGCACTTCCAGTACACACCATATTTCCATAAATATAAAATTGCTTTTCAACGCCAACAAGAATGGGATAGGAGAAAAAACGCTTATTGTTTATCAAAGGGTATTCCACTTATAAGAGTGCCTGAATGGGAAATTAAGGATTTAACAATAGAGCGGCTATTTACAGACCCGTCTTTTAGGGTGACGACAAAAAATCATAATCTGTTTTTGAAGGAGAGAAAGTAAAATGGGATTTATTTATAAAATTACTAATTTAATCAATCAAAAAGTTTATATCGGACAAACATCTAGAACAATAGATATTCGGTGGTAGCAGCATCTTGAACTTTCTAAAACGGGAGAAACACATCTGTATCGAGCCATGAGAAAATATGGTATAGAAAATTTTTCTATAGAACAAGTGGAGGAAACATCTTTACTTAATGAAAGGGAAATTTTTTGGATTGATTATTATAAAAGCTTTGAGAAAGGTTATAATATGACTCTTGGCGGAGAAGGTGGCAAAAAGATTCAAATAGATAAAATAATCTCTTTGTGGAATCAGGGATTAAATTTATCTGATATTTCTTTAAAAACTGGTCATGCAATACGACACATAAGTAATGCATTATAGACAGAAGGTATTACAAAAGAAGAAATTTTTAATCGAGGCCAAGAGACGGCATGTGCTAAAAGAAGTGTTCCTGTATATAAATTTGATTTAAATGGTAATTTTATTAATAGTTATTGTTCAGCCAAGGAAGCTGGTAGAGATAATAATTTATCAGCTTCACACATTTTAAATTGCTGCAATGGTAAAGAATTAAGTTGTGGTGGATTTTTATGGAGTTTTTCTCAACAAATTGGTAAACAAAATGTTTCCAAGAAAAAATAGGGTGGAAAAATAGATAAACGTCCTGTTGAACAAAGAGATAAAAACAATAATTATATTCAAACCTTTGAATCATTAGGTGCCGCGGCGAAAGCCGTAAACGGTTCTTCGGCAAACATTTTTGCTGCTTGTAATGGAAGGCAAAAAACTGCTTATGGTTTTAAATGGAATTACGACATGGTGGAGGTGAGAAAATGAACGAAGTAATACTTGCCGCGATATTTGCCGGTGTTGGCTCTGTAATTACCATTATTGGTAAAGTTGTTGTTGATATAATCAAAGCAAAGAAAGAGCCTGATGAAATGGATATGGAACTTAAACAAGAACTTGAAACAGAAAAACATAAAAACGACGAAGCGATAGCAGCTTTTACTGATTTTGGTAAAGAAATTTCGCAATCCGTTGAACAGCTTAAATAGGAAGTTTCAAGTTTAAAGGATGATATGGCTAGCCGTATTGAAGATATAGAAAGAAAAATGGATGATTACCGTAATGAAACTAGGGAAATCAATAAATCAAGTCTTCGGCACGAAATTACTCAAATCTATTTTGCGAACTGTGATAAGAAAGCTATAGATATGAGAACAAAAGAAGACTTAGCTTCATTATACGATGCATATGCTTCAATAGGCGGAAATTCATTTGCCCATGATTTATACGAAGAAATGTAGAGATGGGATATTATTAAGTAAAAAGAATGGAGGTAGATAACATCTGCCTCCGTTTTTATCTCTTTACTTTTTTTAAATTTTATGCTATAATTAATTTATAAAGAAAGAGGTGAGAACATGGTAAAAGAAAGTATTGTCAAGAATGGTAAAGAACAGGCTCAACTCGCCGCCATTTTTGAAAGATGGATTGACGAGGGACAGACAGGGCAAGAACTTGTTGTTGAGTCTGATTATGATTTTTGCGGCGAAAAACTTAACCGATATGTTAACTCCCTTGCTTTAAAATTAAAATGGCGTTATAATACAATACATTTTATAGAAAAGGAGTGATGTTATGGAGAAGGTAATTAAACGAAATGGAGAAATCGTTGATTACGAAGGACTAAAAATTGAAAATGCCGTATATGGTGCTTTCAAGGAAGTCTATCCTAACTCAGAAGAACAAGACAGTGTTCTCATTGAAATGGCCGTAAAGATGATGGTTGAGGTTAAGTTTAGTGATGTTGATGCTGTGAGTGTTGAAGAAATACAGGACGCTGTTGAAGAAAGCTTAATGCTGCTTGACAAGGACGTAGCTAAGGCATATATCCAGTATAGATATAAAAGAGCTATAGCAAGAGATTCCCTTGATGCTCAGGTACTTGCTCTCTTAAAGGGAGAAAATGAATACCTGAAAACAGAAAATTCCAATAAAGACTGTGATATAGTAACAACTCAAAGAGATTATATTGCCGGTCTTACAAGTAAGGATATTTCTGCAAGATACCTTTTACCAAAGGATATTATAAAGGCGCATAATGCTGGACTTATTCATTTCCATGATATGGACTATTTTGTGCAGCCAATTAATAACTGCTGTCTATCAAACATGGATGACATGTTACAGAATGGTACAGTTATGAACAAAAAGTTAATTGAACCTTCGAGTAAATTAATGAATAGAACAACAGTTATGACACAGCTCATTACTGCTATTTCAAGTTCTCAGTACGGCGGACAGACAGTTAATTTATCAGCACTCTCACCGTATGTAAGAGAAACTCACGAACGCCTAAAGGAAAAGTATCGTAGCATGGGTTGTCTTGATGAAAAGGGTGTGGAATATTACGCATGGAAAGATATGCAGAAAGAAATCGAAGATGCAGTTCAGACCTTTAATTATCAGATTAATTCAATGTCTACAACAAATGGACAGACACCTTTTATTAGTGTGTTTATGAATATTGGTGATAAGGAAGGTTATGAACAGGAAACAGCCGCACTTATCAGAGAGTTCTTCAAGCAGAGAATTGAGGGTATGAAAAATGAACAGGGTGTTGCAGTTACACAGGAATTCCCTAAGTTACTTTACGTGCTCGATGAAAATAATGTTAAGCCGGGAAGTAAGTATTATGATGTGACTCAGCTTGCCGCAGAATGTGTGGCAAAACGTATGCAGCCTGACTTCATTTCAGCAAAGAAAATGAGAGAATATAAAGACGGCAATGTATATGGTTGTATGGGTTGTCGTAGCTTCCTTTCTGTAGATAGATTTACAGAACAATATGGTAATATTGCAAAGGCAAAGAATTTTGATGGCAAGCCTAAGTTCTGGGGCAGATTCAATCAGGGCGTTGTTTCAATTAACCTTCCGGACGTAGCCTTTTCATCAGGCGGTGATATGGATAAATTTTGGCAGCTTATGGATGAAAGAACAGAGCTTTGTCATAAAGGTTTAAAATGCCGCCACGAAAGACTTGAAGGTACATTATCAGATGTAGCCCCTATCTTATGGCAGCATGGTGCTTTTGCAAGACTTAAGCCGGGCGAAAAGATTGATGAATTACTTCACCATGGTTATTCAACAATTAGTCTTGGTTATGCCGGACTTTATGAGTGTGTTAAGTACATGACAGGTCACTCACATTCTGACCACGGAGTTGGTGAGGAATTTGGACTTAAGGTTATGCAGTACCTTAATGATAAGTGTGAGAAATGGAAGGCCGAAGAAGACATAGACTATTCACCATATGGAACCCCTATTGAGTCCACAACCGATAAATTCGCTCGTGGATTAAAGAAGCGTTTTGGTGATGATATTTTTGTTAAGCTCGATGGTAAAGATAGAAATTACATTACTAATAGTTATCATGTTCCAGTATTTGAACACATCAATCCTTTTGAAAAACTGGAGATTGAAAGTAATTTCCAAGCATTGAGCACAGGTGGTGCTGTTTCATATATTGAAGCCGCAAATCTTGAAAATAATATTGATGCTGTATTACAGGTTATTTCATTTATGTATGACCACATCTTATATGCAGAAATCAATACAAAGTCTGACTATTGTATGAAGTGTGGATATGATAAGGAAATTAAGATTATCACAGATGAAAATGGTAAACTTGATTGGGAATGTCCACAGTGCGGAAACCGTGACCACAGATTTATGTCTGTAGCAAGACGTACCTGTGGATACATAGGTGCAAACTTCTGGAACCAGGGTAGAACAGACGAAATCAATAATAGATTTGTGCATTTAGATTGCCACGAGTTAGGAGAGATTAAATGAACTATGCTAAAATAAATAGCATGGATATAGCCAACGGAGATGGAATTCGAGTTTCCATCTTCTTCTCTGGCTGTGTTCATCACTGTAAGGGTTGTTTTAATAGAGAGTTATGGGACTTTAATTATGGCAAGAAATTTACAGAAAAAACTTTGGAAGATGTAAAGAAAGCTCTTGCGCCGCAATATATAAAAGGACTTTCAGTTTTAGGCGGCGAACCATTTAACCAAGATGCAGAAGAATTCCTTAACTTTATAAAAGAAATAAAGGAAACATATCCGGAAAAGAATATTTGGGTATGGACTGGATATAGCTTTAAAGACATTCAGAATGCAGATGTGCTTGAATATATTGACTATATTGTTGATGGTAGATTTGTGGAAAGTAAGAAAGACCTTACACTTAGATTTCGCGGCTCATCAAATCAACACATTTGGCATAAGATTGATAATGAGTGGAAAAAGGAGGAATAAGATGACTAATACAGAATTATGTAGAGAAATCAAAGAAATGGGTGAAGATTACAGAAACGGTTCTGAACTTTTAAAGATGATGGAATATTACGGTGTAACTAATCTTAGTTCTATTTCTGATGCACAGGCAAAAGCATATTTAGAAATGATTAAAAGGGAGAGAAAGTAATGACAGTAGAATTATTAAGCTCAACAGAAAATCCGGTTTGGACTTGTGCAGTTGCCGCAAGTATGTGTTATGATTCAAAGCCTTCGTATGATACAGTTAAAGGTTGTATTAAGTCCGGTCATCACAGTATCTTAGAACACGCTTCATTTACTTTTAAAATTACAGGAGTAAGCCGCTCACTTCTTGCACAGCTTACAAGACATAGACTTGCTTCGTTTAGTGTACAGTCACAGCGTTATTGCTCCTATGCAGAAGCAGATGTTAATTTTGTTATGCCAGGTAATGACAAGTATCTGAATGGAGAAATACTCGAATCTGCTTATGATTCTCTTTCTGCATACAATCAGATAATTGCACATGGTCATGCTCCGGAAGACGCAAGAGCAGTCCTCCCTAACTGTATGCCTACAAGTCTCTGTATGACAGTTAATCTTAGAGAACTTGCTACAATTTGTAATCAAAGATTATGTGCTCATGCACAGGCTGAGATTCGTCAGCTTTTTGCGGCAATTAAAAAAGTTCTGTTAGATTGCACTAAATTCTCAGACAAAGATAAAGAAATTTTCAGGCTGTTGCTTGTACCAAAGTGTGAAACTCACCCAGTTCCATATTGTACAGAAGCTAAGAGTTGTCACAAATATAAATATTTAACGGAGTTGGTAAAGTAATGGTATATCAGGGTTCAAAGGAAAAACTCGCTAAGGACATCGTTCCGGTTCTTCAGCGTATAATTAAAGAAAATGATATTAAAACATATATCGAACCATTCTGTGGTTCCGCCGCGATAGTTGATAAGATTGTATGCCCGGAGCGTATTGCTTCGGACATTAATCCATATTTAATTAGCTTGCTTAAGTATGCACAATCAGACCCAACATTATCTATGTTTCCGCTGGAGTGTCCAAAAGAACATTATGTGGAAATGAGAGAATGTTTTAAGAAAGATTGCTTCGATGAATATTCTATGGCTTATGTGGCTGGTATTGGATATTTTGCAAGTTATGGCGGCAGATTTTTTGATGGTGGTTATGGTAAAGACCCGTCAGGTAAACGTAACATTTATGCTGAACGTGTGAAGAATATGAGAGAACAAGCTTTACATTTAAAAGGCATTGACTTTTTCTGCCGCGATTATAAGGAATACAGGAGTGAGGATTATGAAAACTGTTTATTCTACATTGATTGGCCGTATGTGGGCACTAAACAATATGGTAGATTTCCATTACGTCATGATGATGAACTTTATAATTGGGCTAGAGAACTTGGTAAGCGTAATCATGTTATAATCAGCGAATACACAATGCCAGAAGACTTCAAGGAAATTTGGCACAAGGAACGAAAAGTTTGTCAAAGGTCTGACAGAGTTAAGGCTGATTCAGCAATTGAAAAATTATTTACAATCTGATAAAATTCCCGTGGTCTTCTGTGACTGCGGGATTTTCCAGTTTTTGTAAAGTATTTACTTTTATTTAAAAATGTGATATAATTGATTTAGAAATTAAAAAGGAGTTGATTAAATGGCTAACGTTGTAGATAATTATGGCGTAGATAAGATTGAACATCTTGAAACACGAGAAGCCATGCGTACTCGAATTCAAGCATATCTTGGTAGTGATGATACAAATGGTATCTATCAGGCATTAAAGGAAATCATCAATAACTCAACAGATGAAGCACTTGCCGGCTACGGTGATAAACTTGAAATTGATGTAGACGAATCTCAGAACAAAATCAGAGTAAGAGACTATGGCCGAGGAGTTCCATTTGGTATAGTAAATGGACGTAACATTCTTGTTGCGATTTATACTGAAGCTCATACAGGTGGTAAGTTTAATAAAGGTGCTTATAAGAATAGTTCAGGTCTGAATGGTCTTGGCGGCACAGCAGTATGTATGTCATCTGAATCATTCTATGTTACGTCTGTAAGAAATGGTACAGCGGCAACAGCAACCTTTAATAAAGGTAATCTTCTTGACTATAAGGAAACTTCAACTAACCTTCCTAATGGTACAACGGTTGAATTTATTCCAGATAAAGAGGTTTATAAAAACATGGAAGATGGCTTTACCTTTGATAAGGTTTGTGAAGATATTAAAAACGTAGCTTATCTTAATAAAGGTATTCGTTTTATAGTTACAAGTAGCGATAAGAAAAAGGAATTCTATTCTGAAAATGGTATTGGCGATTTTATTAAGGAAGTTAGCACAAAACCTTTGATGAAGAATCCTATTATCACCTCGGCAACTGATGGAACGGATACGGTAGAAGTAGCTTTCCTTTGGACTGGCGGAGCAAACAAAGAATATACTTATGTAAATGGTCTTTTCTGTCCAATGGGCGGTCAGCCAATTACAGGTATTCGCCGCAAACTCACAACAAAGATTAAGTCATTAACTGGAAAGAGTTTTGATGTTGATATTATAAGACGAGGTTTTGTAGTTGTTGCTAACTGTAAAGTGCTTGAACCTTCATTCGAAGGACAGACAAAGAGCAAGGTAAACAATACAAACTTATCCACTCTTGCTGGAAAAGCACTTGATGAAGGCTTAGAGAATTTTTCAAAAACATCTGAATTTGAAGCCATTATTGCTCTTATAGAGAAGATTTCAAATGCGGAAAAGATTGCTGATAAGGCAAGAGAAGCTGCTATGAATTCTGAAAAAGAAATTGATTCAATGAGAAAGAAAAAGGGTCTTGTTTTAGATAAGGTAAATGATGCAAAGAAACTTGGCCTTGATTCTACACTTTTTGTTTGTGAGGGCGATTCTGCCGCTGGTTCAGCAGAAAAGGGTAGAGATAAAGACCTTCATGGCATATTTATCGCAAGAGGTAAGTTTATCAATCCATTAACTTGTTCACTGGATAAATACTTATCAAATGCAGAAATTCAGCAAATACAAGTTGCTGTTGGTATTGACCACGGTAAGAAGTTAGACCACAAAAAATTACGCTATGGTCGTATTTGTGTATTCGTTGACCCGGATGTTGACGGTGCTCACATATTCTTACTTTTACTTCTTAACATTTGGCGGCTTTGCCCACAGTTTGTTAAGGAAGGTAGAATTGGTTGGTATCATGCTCCACTCTTTATTGTTGAAAATGGTAAAAAGAAAACTTATTTTTACACAGACGAAGATTACAATGAACGAGGTAGACAGTTACCGGGCGTTGTAAAGAGAGTAAAAGGTCTTGGTCTTTTATCAAAACAGGAATTAAGAGATGCTGTCTTTAATTGCCCTGAAGCACAGGAAATGTTTGAATACACTCCAGAAGCCATGGAAGCTCTTGAAGCATTAATGGGCGCAGATGTTACTCCTAAGAAAGACTTCGTATTTTCAACAATTGACTTTAGCGACTATGGTGAAATGTAATTCTTTACTTTTCTATCAAAACGTGGTATAATAGTTATATTAAAGGAGTGAAGATAAATGTCTTTAAAAAATACAATTGAAAAAAGTTTCGCAACATATGCGGCAATGACAATTCAGCATAGAGCCATTATAGATGCAAGAGATGCGCTTAAACCAGGCCAGAGAATGGCTTTTTATGCTCAGAGTGTTGATAAACTTGTGTGGCCAAAACCGCATAAGAAAACTCATAAGTCAGTAGTAAGTGCCATGGACCATTTTTATGTTCATGGTGATGCTTCTATGATTGACCTACTTTGCAGACTTGCAAGACCAATGTCTATGAGATATTGTCTTGAAGATGGTGTTGGCAACATGGGTACTTATACTCAGCTTACTAACTTTGCCGCGCCGAGATATACAGAAATGCGTTTAGGACAACTCGGTGTTAAAATGGTAGAGGGAACACATAAGGAAACTATTGAAAGATGGTTTGATAATTATGATAATACAGAGCAGTTCCCATCTGTTCTTCCTTCTCTTGGATATTACAATATTGTAAATGGTTCAATTGGTATTGCAACAAGTTTGTCTACATCTATTCCTCAGTTTAATCTGCGCGAAGTTAATGAAGCAATGATTAAGTTACTTTGGAATCCGGATATTGACTTTGATGAAATTTATTGTGCACCAGACTTTACAACAGGCGGTACAATTTTAAATGCCGATGAAGTTAAGGAATCATTAAGAAATGGTAAGGGTAAATCTATTATCATTCGTGGTACACTTGAATATGATAGTGATGATAATTCTATTCGAGTAAAGGAAGTTCCGTATAATGTTGCTACAGGTAGTGTTAAAAAGGAAATTGCCGGAATGTTTGAATCAGAAAAGAAACCATTCCCGGCTAAGGGTATTGCAAGATTTACCGATTCGTCAGAAGAAATGGTTGATATGACAATATGGCTTGAAAAGGGAGTTAACCCAGAAAGCGTTGTTAGAAATCTATATAAATATACTCGTCTTCAGACTTTCTTCCCAATTAACATGATTATGCTTGATAAGGGAACAAGACCTAAACTCTTTACATGGAGAGAAGCCCTTAATGCTCATCTTGACCATGAAAAAGAAGTAAGGACAAAGATTCATGAACTTGAACTTAGAAAGATTGACGAAAGATTACCAATCGTAGAAGCTATCACAATTGCATTGGCAAATGTAGATGAGGTAATTGAAATCATTCGTGGCGCAGAAGATGGTACAAATTCTAAGACTAAGTTAATGGAAAGATTTGGCTATACAGATGCTCAGGCAAATGCGGTTCTTGCTATAACTCTTAAAAAATTAACAAAACTTGAAATTCAGAGTTTTAATGACGAAAAGGAAAAACTGCTTGCGGAAAAGGAATATCATGTTGCAGTTTTAAATGATAAGGATTTACTTTATAAGGAAATTGAAAAAGATTTAAGAGAAATAGCTGAAAAATTTGGTGACGAACGCCGCACTAAACTTATGAACTTAGATTACAAGAATAGTGATGAAGATGCAGAACCAGTTGAACGTAAGGAACTTCTTATCACATATACAAATCTTGGCAATATCTATGCACAGGAAACTACAACTCTTATTGCTCAGAAGCGTGGCGGTAAGGGTACAAACTTTAAGTTAAAGGCTGATGAATATGTTACTCAATCAATCAGTACAGACAATATGGGCTGGTTATATGCTTTCACAAATAAGGGTAAGATGTACAGCGTTATGACAGATAGCATTACTCTTGGCAGAAATAATGCATCAGTATTATTTGGCTTAGAAGCCGGCGAAAAGGTTTCATATATCAATACTTTCTCAAAGAAGTCAGGTGGAAACTATTTCTACTTTATAACAAAAGATGGTATGATTAAGAAAACAGCGGTATCCGAATACAAGAGCCAGAAGAAAGGCATTATCGCTATCAAACTTAAAGACGGCGATGAAGTAGTTACTGTTTTTGCCGCGAACGGTGGTAACATTGGTGTACTTTCAAGCTCCGGTAAGTTTATTGTTTTTGACGGTTCAGACATTTCTGATACAGGTAGAAATACTGCCGGTGTAAGAGCAATCAAGCTTAAAGATGGAGAATCTGTAATTGCTGCCGCAAAGGTAATGGGTGATAATCTTGTAACTGTTTCTGAGTACGGTATGATTAAGAGAACATCCATGTCTGAATTTACAACTCAGAGTCGTGGCGGTACGGGTGTTTTAATCTCCGGTGTATCAACCAATGATAGAATAGTGGACTTCTTGACTTTTAAAGAAGATTGTGATATAATGATTATATCATCAAAGAAAAACATAAAAATTCCTTCAGTTCAGATTTCTACACAGAGCAGAACTGGTAAAGGAAGCAAGGGTATTACTCTTGATGATAAAGAAAAAGTTAAATCAGTTGTAAAAGCGTAATGCTTTACAATTGATGAAAACTATGATATAATATAGATAATGAATAAAGGAGTTGAAAATATGACTTTTAACGAAAAGGTTAATGCTATTAAAAAGTGGAAAGAACCAATAGTTACAGCACTTAATATGGTTCTTGATTCATATTACGAACTCATTGTCAATTATACAAAAGGTGCAGACCATTCTTCGGTAGAACTTAATAAGAATCTACCGGAGGACCTTGCTCCTCTTATTAACGATATTAAGACAGATATTGATAAGTATAATGACATCAGACGTAAACTTCTCGCTGATGATTTTTCTGTAACTCCTCTTGAAGTTGGTTACATTAATAATGCTCTCACTTTTGCGATGATAAGGTTTGATAAGATTATCGACTATACAACAAATGCGAGAGAGATTACAAAAACAATTTCTGTGGTTCTTACCTCAGATGAAAATTAAAAAGTGAAAAGCTTTACAAATCTTAAAGATTATGTTATAATAAATACATAATAAAAAAGACGAAAACTTTTTAGAAAAATTAAAAAGTGAAAGGCTTTACAAAAACAGAAAAATGTGTTATAATTAATACATAGTAAAGATGATGTGAAAAGTTTAATTTTCCTTTCTCATGGTTTGTTCATTCCCTCCTGTAATATGATATACAACATCATCTTTGCGGCTTAGGTAGTTGGTATTTAATAAGGTTCGATTCCTTATCCTAGGCTTATAAATAGCACGCCATGCTATTTAGAAAAAAACAAAATAATTTTTTATATTTAACAAGGAGTGATTTAATTATGGCAAAGACAAAGGGTAACTCAGAAAACACAATCAAGATTGTAAATTACATGAAGGGAATCGGCGTGGGTGCAAAGCAGTCAGGCAAGGAAATCGCAGAAGCTCTCGGTTTCGAAAAGGTAGCTACTGTAACAGGCACAATGCTTTCTCTTTATAAGAAGGGTGTAGTTGATAAGGAAAAGACAGAGAATGGTACTCTCTACTTCCTTACAGCAGACGGCGCTAACTACGACCCAACAGTAGTTCCAACAGAAGCCTAATCTACGGGCTTAACTCAACTGAAGTGACTGAGGGGATGTTCCCCTCGTTGCTTCTTTAATTTTATTAATATGTTTATTTAAGTTTGGAGGAATTAATTTATGTTAAGTATTACAAAGCAGAGTGATAATTCAGTAAATATCGTTGGTGTTTTAAAAGAAAGAAACGTTGAGGAAAAGGTAAGTCAGTCAGGTAAGGCATATGTTCGCGGCACAGCAATAATCAGCACTGTTACACAGGTTGACGGCAAGGCAGTTGAAAGTGACCACAAGATTGAAAAGATGGTATTCAAGCTTAAGAAAGATGGTTCTGAAAATAAGCTTTATGACGCAGTTAAGGACTGGGAAAAGCTTGTTTCTGTTGCTTCAGCAACTGACCAGGTTCCAGCTTCAAGAGTTTGCCTCCAGAGTTCAAGCCTTGAGGAAAATATGTTCCTTCCAAATGGTAAGGATACTGTTAAGGACGTAAAGTCTACTACAAAGATTAACGTAGGCTGGTTAAAGCCATCTAATGACGAAAATGATAAGTCTGAATATACATTAACTGGTGTCGTTGTTAAAGACCCAATAGAACAGGAAAAGAACGGCGAACTTACAGGCAATCTTGTACTTAAGGTTGGCGTATTTGGTTATTGCAATGAAAAGGAAAACCCAGATGGTAACATTAGTATTCTTGACCTTCTTGTTACAACTCCATTAGGTATTAATTGGGTAAGAAGTAACGTTAAGGAAGGCGATACAATTCTTGTTCAGGGTGATATTATCAACTCATTCAAGAAAGTTGTCACAGTAGATACAGAAGGTTTCGGTGAAATTTCCAAGGAGAGCACAGTTTCTATCAAGGAATATCGCGTAAGAGCGGCTAAGGTTCTTGACGAGGAAAATTCATATGACTACTCTGACGTTAAAAGAGCAATGGCTGCAAGAATGGCTAAAAAGGAAGATGTAGTTGCTAAGGCTAAGGAAAGAGCCGCAAATTCAGCAGCTTCAGCTTCAGCAAAGAGCGGTCTTAACGACTTTGGTATGGACGACGCAGTTCCGTTTTAATTAATTAAGGGAGATTAATTTCTCCCTTTTATTTATATTAACATATGACATGATTTTATAAAGGAGAGATTAAAATGGGTATTGATTTAAAAGCACTTAAACCACATCGTATATCAAAGAATTTAAGAGGAAAGAGTTTACTTCTCTATGGACCTCCAGGTTCAGGTAAGACAACTTTTGGTACAAACTATAGTAAGTCACTGTTACTTGCGTTTGAAAGAGGTTACAATGCTCTTGATAACATCATGGTACAGGACATTAAGACTTGGCAGGAATATAAATAGGTTGTTTCACAGCTCTGTCGAGATGATGAACTCAAAGAGTTATATGAAACACTTGTTATAGACACTTGCGGCGAAGCTTGGGCACTTTGCGAAAAGTATATCTGCTCAAAGCGTGACATTGAAGACCTCGGTGATGAAGGATATGGTAAAGCATACAAGGCCGCAGAAAAGGAATTTGCTTCCGTCTTCAGAGAATTAACATATAATGGTTATGGTCTTGTTCTTATTGCTCACGAAAAGATAGCTACAGACAAGGATAATCAGGATATTAAGTACATCGCTCCAGACCTTAGCTCAAAGGCTTTTGCAGTTATTAATAAGCTTGTTGATAACATTGCTTACATTAAGACTATTAATAATGGCTCGGAAGAAAAGAGAGTAATGATACTTAGAGATAATTCCGGCAAGGTTGTTGTTAAGTCAAGACATAAGCACATTGCCCCTTATGTTGAACTTGGTTACGATAACTACGTAAATGCTCTTTACGAAGCTATTGATAAGGAAGCTAAGGAACACGGCAATGAAGCTACTGAAGAACTTAACCCAACAGCAAAGCTTGATTATGATACACTCATGATTGAAGCAAGAGATGTATGGGGACAGGTTATTCAGCAAGAAAAGGGTCCAGAAGCTATGGCAATCCTTGAAGAAGAATTTGGTAAACCTACTAAGTTCTCAGAAGTTGACCCAGCAGAAGTTGAAAAACTCAACGCAGCAATTGTTAGAATAAAAGAAATCGTTTAATTCAGAAGGGAGGAGTAAGATAATCGAAACTTACTTCTCCCCTTTTGCATTAATAAAGGAGTGAATATTTTGAAAAAAGTTTTAGATACCAACGTATTACTTGATTATCCTCAGATAGTAACTAAAGATACTGAAGAATGGGTAATACCTCTTGTAGTTTTAAAAGAAATTGACGGACTTAAAATGAACATGAATCCGGAAACATCAAGAAAAGCTCGAAAGGCTGCAGTTTTCGCGGCAAAGAATATGGACAATATCACATGGGATTTTACAGTAGAAGGCAGTTCTGTTGATAATATTCTTCTTGATATTGTTGCATAGAATAAAGATTATATACTTGTTACAAATGATGTTTCTTTAAAAGTAATTGCCAAAGCAAATGGTATTCCTGTTGAAGGATATAGTTGGAAAGATGATTATACTGGAGTTCTTTATGTAGAGCCTGAGACTATGAGTGTTGATGAATATAATGAAATTCTGAGCAAACTTATTAATACTGGTGACTATGATAAAGAGAACTACAAGTTTAGTCCGGGCGAATATCTTATCGTGCCGCCATATTGTACAGATGATAAGAGCAAAAGTACAATCTTTAAATACAGCACTGAGGGATTCTTTGAACAGGTTTCACTCAGACAGACAATCAAGAATCATTGGATTGACACAATCAGGCCGCGAAATGATGAACAGATTTGCTTGTTTGACCTTTTGAATAGTAGCGTTCCAGTTGTATACGCTGGTGGCGGCTATGGTACAGGTAAGAGCTTCCTTACTCACAATTATGCAATTGGAGAACTTGAAGCACAGCGCATCAAGAAAATCGTTTACGTTCCAAACAATGCTTATGCACAAGACTCAATGGAACTTGGCTTCCTTCCGGGCGATAGTTTTGAAAAATTAATTCCAAGTATTGGTCCACTCATTGACCAAGTAGGTATTGACCAAATTAATCGTTGGATAGCTAACGAAGAACTCGAAATTGTTCCTCTTGCATTTATGAGAGGTCGTAGCTTTAATGATGCTATTATCTTAGTTTCAGAAGCCGAAAACCTTACTGAAAGCCACATTAAACTTCTTATCTCACGTTGCGGCGAAAACACACGTATCTTCTTTGATGGAGATATTGACCAGGCCGACAGTGCAATCTTTAAGGATAGAAATGGTCTTAAGTTATTACTTAACCTCCACAAAACTGAAATGGCTGACCTTTTCGGAACAGTCTTCCTTACAAAGATAGAAAGAAGTAAAACAGCAGAACTTGCAAATACTCTCGATGAACTTTAATATTTTCGCGGCGGGATTATATATCTTGCCGCGATTTTTATCTCTTTACTTTTTTAGAAATTTGTGTTATAATATAACTATAAAGTTAAAAGAAGAGGGTGAGGACAAATGATAGATGTTCTTACTGCGGAGCAAATATTTGTCCTGTATGAGAGATTACACAACAAAGCAGAAGTTGCTCGCAGATTAGGAGTCAGTCCAACAACTGTAGCAAAATACATTGAACAGGAGGGATTAATTATTAGCAAGGAAAGAACTAAGATAACTCCGGAAATCGTTCAAAAGATTAACGATTTATATTCCCAGTATAGAAATCAGGCAAAAGTAGCAAGGGAATTAGGAATATCAAACACAACTGTAAAAAAGTATTTATCGCCTGAAAATTTAGCAATAAGTAATCAGATATATGATGATAGGGATGCCCTTTGGTATTACATCATTAGACTATTTGGTGTGTATGATGCTGAAAACGATATACCAGTTGATGGACATAATATTCAGCTTATGAATTTATATGTCAAGAAAGGTATTAACTATCGTGCTCAACTTTTAATCCTTAAATGGTTTTATGAGATTAAGAGGAATAAGGTACAGGATAGATACAAGACTATTGGTATTATTCCTCATGTTTATAGCGATGCTCTAGCATATTACAAACAGCAAGCTCACAAGGCACAGGAAATTAATGAGGGAATTAAAAAGCAGCTTGAACAGGATAGAATTGAAATTCCATACAATCCTAATAACTATTTAAGTAAACGCAAAAAGAAGAAAGAAATAGATTTAGATTCGGTTGGTGAAATGAATGATTAAGGTAGATAGACACACAGTAATACAAATACTCGGTGGGTTAATGGCTCGCCCGGATTATTTAGCTGATACAGATAAGTATTGTCTTGAACCGGCCAATTTTCCAAATCTGTTAGACAGATATATTTTTGCTTGCATTAATAATCTATATAACTGCGGCGATGGTGCAAATAAGATTCGTTCAATAGACATTATAGAAGCTCTCAAAGTAAATGCTTCGGCCTACGCTATTTTTGAAAAAGAAAATGGTGAAACATTCTTACAGGACTGTGAAGCAAACGGAGAGCCGGAAAACTTCGATTACTACTACAAGAAACTTAAAAAGATTAATCTGATTATTGACCTTAATAAAATGGGTTATAATACAGAGCAGTTTTATAGTGAGAATTTACTTGATGTAAATGCAAATGAGAATTTTGACAAATTAACAACAGATGACATTCTTAACAAAATTAAACTTGAAACCGCTAATCTTGAAAATAAGTATGCCTTCAATAACAAAATATCAGAAGGTAAGCCAACTGACGGAATACTTGATTTGGTTCTCTCTTTACGAGCAGCCCCGGAAATTGGTTGTAGATTACAGGGTGATATTTATAATACTGTTCTTCGCGGCGGAAGAAAAGGTAAAATGTATCTTAGGTCTGCTGGTAGCGGTGTTGGTAAAACTCGTCGTATGGTTGGTGATGCTTGTTATATAGCTTATCCAATTCGTTTTGATAACAACACAAATCAGTGGGTATCCACAGGAAGTTGTGAAAAGGTTTTATATATTATGACAGAACAAGATACAGAAGAAATCAACACAATGATTTTGTCTTATCTTAGCGGCATTAATGAAGAAAAGCTTGTTTATGGTAACTACACAGATGAAGAACTTGAACGCTATAAGATAGCTATTGACATCATGAATAGATATGATGATAACTTCTTCTACGTAAGAATACCAGACCCATGTGCTTCTATCGTAAAGAATGTATGTAGAAGATATAACATTCAGTATGGTGTTGAAAATATCTTCTATGATTACATATTCTCTTCACCAGCAATGTTAAATGAATATCGTGATTTAAAACTACCAGAATTTGTATGTTTAAGACTGTTTGCTACAGCTATCAAAAACTTAGCTGTAGAACTTAATGCTTTCATTATGACTTCAACTCAGATAAGTAATGATGATGATAAGACTGGTGGCTTTAGAGATTATCACTGTATTCAGGGTGCAAAGCAGATTGTAAACCTTGCTGACGCAGCTGGAATAGTTTCAAGACCAACCAAAGAAGAACTTACTCAGCTTGGTTCTATTCTTGAAACAGTTGGTGTTGTTCCAAACTGTGTACATGATATATTTAAGAACAGACGAGGACGTTGGACTCAGGTAAGAATTTGGTCTTATGTGGATTTAGGTACTTTAAGAACAAGGGACTTATTTATCACAACCGCCAATATGAAACCAATTGAAGAGTTTAAGATAATGGATTACAAGATGGAAGAAGATTTCTCAGATGTTTGTGAGTTCTATAATGGCGGCGAATGTAAAGTTCCAATTATTACTCAGGCTGAAGAAATACCTAACGAGCCGGTAACTCCAAAGCGACTTGATATGGTTGACTTTACAGAAGTTTCATTAAGTGATATAAAACCGGAAGAACTTGTTAATGCCTTCCATGAACGTGAAAAAATTGATATAGACTTAGAAAATGTTAGCTTAGGAGATTTAATATGACATTAAAAGAAATTGCAGATTCTCTTTCAACTGATAGAGTAATTGAATTAATGGCTTCTCTCGGCGCGACCGAGTGTAAGAAAACTCATGATGCTGTTATGTTCAATACAATCTGCCATAACTGTGATGAACATGACGGTTCAATGAAGTTATATTACTATCCAAAAACTCATACTTTTCATTGCTATACAAAGTGTGGCGAAACATTTAACATTTATGAAATGTTTAAGAAAAGATATGAGTTACTGGATACTCCTTATGATTTTTATAAGGATATTGTAAAGAAGATAGATAATGGTCAGGGACAAATTCAAACAATAGGTTCATTCTATGAAGTATATGAATCTATCTACGAAAAAGATGACCACAATGTTAATGTTACTATTCCACAATTGCCGGAATCTGTATTAAATATCTATACTTATTATCCAACACCAGAATGGCTAAGTGATGGTATTTCAGCAGAATCAATGAAGCTTTATAACATAAAATATTCTATTTCCGAAAATAAAATTATTATTCCTCATTATAATTGTGATGGTAATTTAATTGGTATTCGTGGCAGAGCCTTAAATGATGAAGATTTAGTTTTTGGTAAATATATGCCAGTTATGATAGAAGGTAGATTATATAATCATCCTCTTGCTTTTAATCTCTATGGGCTTAATGTGGTTAAAGATAATATTAAGAAAATGAAAATAGCTATTATTGCAGAAGGCGAAAAAAGTGCATTACAGGCCAATACCTTTTTGGGTAAAGATAGGAATGTAGTTGTGGCTTGCTGTGGTAGTAGTATTCATAAATATCAAATAGAACTTTTGCGGCGAGTTGGTGCAGAAAGAATTATTATAGCTTTTGATAAAGAGGGCGAAAATTTTAAAGAGCAAAACCTTTATATCAAAAAGCTTAGTTCTATTTGTAATAGATATAAAAATATTGTTAACATGGGATATATGTATGATTCCCAAAAATTACTTAGCTTAAAACAGTCACCATTTGATAAGGGTCTTGATATATTCAACGCCCTAATGAAAACAGTGACTTGGGTTTAAAATTTATAAAGAGAGAGATGATAAACTAAATGAAGTATTTAAGAAAAACGTCTTATGACATTCGACAGGATTATGGTCGCAACTTGCTAAGGGATAGAGGTATTCTAAATGAATAGAATGTAAGCACCTTCTTTGCGCCGCGATTAGACCATGTATGTAATTGGAATTTACTGGATAATATTATTGCGGCAGCTCATATGATTATTAAGCATGCAAAGTTAAATCACAAAGCTTTGCTTGTAGTTGACTGTGACGTAGATGGTTACACAAGTAGTTCACTTATGTATCGCTATTTAACAGAACAGTGGCCGACCCTCGAAATCGAGTTTTGGATTCATACTGAAAAGCAGCATGGATTTGATGATGACCTTATGGAATACCTTACTCAGAGTGGACAGATTTTTGATTTAATCATTATGCCCGATGCTGGTACAAATGATGTAAAACAACAGACTATTCTTGCCGCAATGGGATATGATATTGTTATTGCAGACCATCATGAATGGGAAGGTAAGTCTTGCGAATATGACAATGTAATTGTTGTTAATAATCAAATGTCAGAAAACTATTCAAATAAAGAAGCTAGTGGTGTCGGTGTAGTTTGGCAACTTATTAGATGCATTAATTCAATACATGGTCCGGGGTCAGACTTACTAGAATATTTAGATACAGTTGCTCTTGGCGAAGTTTCAGATATGATGCAAGGAACTACACCAGAGAACCGATTTATATTTGAATATGGTTTATCCCATGTTCAGAATGAGTTTTTCCAAACTTTCATAAGAAAGCAGTGTTTCTCCTTATTTGGTATTTCAGCAGATAAGTGGTCCGATAGTTATTACACAAACGGTAAGCTTACTCAGGTGGGCGTAGCTTTTTACATTACGCCATATATCAACGCTCTTATTAGAGTTGGTACACAAGAAGCAAAGACACTTATGTTCCAGGCTATGTGTGGTATTCCTTCGAGCAAGGTTCATAAAGACAACAGAACAGATGCTGAGCAGTGTTTCTACGATTGTTCTGCCGCAAAAAGATTACAGGATAAATTAAAGAATGAGGCCGTAGAACAGCTTAGTATTCAGATTACTAATAACTGTTTAGAGGACAATAAAATTCTCATACTTAATGGTGATGACCTTGATGTACCAAATACATTAACTGGTTTATGTGCTATGGGTATTGCGGCGAAATATAAGAAGCCAACATTACTCGGAAGAACCAATGATGGATATATTAAAGGCTCTTTCCGTGGTAGAGAAGATAGTGAACTTAAGGACTTAAAAAAGTTCTTGTCGGAAAGCAAACTTACTGACTATGCATTAGGCCATGCCAACGCAGGAGGTTGGTCATTAAAAACAAAATTCATAGATGAACTAACAAATTATGCCAATACAGAACTTGCTAACGTAGATTTTGGCGAAGGATTCTATGATGTTGATTTTGTGTTTGAAGCAGAAGAAGATTCTGATATGTCTGATTGTATTTATGACTTAGAAAACTATAAGAATATTTGGGGTCAGGGCTGTAAGCAACCAATACTTGCAATCAACAATCTTACTATTGATGGTAGTAATATATCAATAATTGGTAAGAACGCAGATACCCTTAAATTCACTTGCGGCAAAATCACATATATAAAGTTTAAGGCGAAAGACCTATGTGAAAAGCTTTCGGGCAGAAGTGGTAAGATTGCACTTAATATAGTTGGTAAAACTAATGTTAATGAGTTTATGGGAAGAACTACACCATAGATTATGATTGACGACCTTGAAGAAGTTAATCCGCTTTCCCAGGAACAGCAAGAACTACGTGAAGATTTTAAAACGTCATACGAAGATTTATATAGTTTTTAAACTATTTACTTTTTAAAAATAATGTGCTATAATATATATAGAAAATAAAAATTAAGGAGTGATTATTTAATGGAAGAAATGTTAATCAAGCAAACTGACGAAATTATGGTATCAACAGAGGAAGAAGCGGCGGCTCTTATTCAGAGTTTTAAGGATAAGGCTGGTTCTGAGGGTTATGAAATTGCCAACTATTCTTCAACTCATAAGGAGAAGAAGTCAAAGGGCGAAGTTATTGACGAATACTACATCGTTAAGATTACTAAGAAATGGTGCTAATACCAGAAAGGGAAAGTTATGACATACTTAGAATTTTTAGAAACTATTGTTGATGCGGTGAAGGACCTTGCTCCTTCTGCCGCAATCACCCATTACAAAAAGGGTTATATTCCAACGGAAGATGAAATGGATATGATAAGGGAACTTAATCACAAGTACGCAAACAAGGAAAATTCAAGTGAACTTCTCATTGAAGCTCTTGTTGTTGAAATGTATGAGAAAAGCTATATAACCCTTAATCTTGATAGCATTTACGAAAAGAATTTAACGGTAGATGAAATCAAGGAATTAGTCAAAGATAGGGTAGATGTATTTACAAAAGTTTATGGTAATGCTAATGATGTGCTTGATAAGATTGAGGATTTTGACTACATAAAGGATAAGCTGGTAATACGCCTACTCCCTTATGAAGAAAACAAAGCAAAGTTAGAAGATGTAGTTTATGAAAAGTTTTATGACATTGCTATTGTTCTTTACATCGAAATCTCTCATGAAGATGGTGTGCTTAATACAGCCAAGGTAAAGAAAGATTTTGCTGAAAAGTGGCATAAGAGAGCATCTGAATTATTCTCTATTGCTGCTCAGAATGTTATGCGTGACCAGCGCCCTGTAATTGGCGACTTAACAGCGGTTATAAGTGATAATCTTGAAAATGTGTTTTTAGCAACACCCGAAGATTTAGCTTCACATATGGGAGCAACACTTCTTACCACATCACAGAGAACTAATGGTGCAGTTGCAGTCTTTATTCCGGGAGTAGCAGATAAGTTAGCCGAACTTTTTAATGATAGCTTCTATGTAGTTTTTACTTCTATTCACGAAGCTATGATTCACAAGAATGGCGAATCAATAAATGGTATGTACGGAGCCCTTGATAGTACCAACAAAACTTTTGGAATGGAAGATTATTTATCATCAACTATTTATCTCTACGATAAAGATAAGAAAGACTTTTTCCCAGTTGCTAGACTGGAGGATTAACATGAAAGAATATATAAATGTATCTAAGGCATTTGAATCACCTATTTGGTGCTATGCTATGATATGGGCCTTCATGGACAGAAGGGGAGAAGATTTCTTCGACCAGACTAGCGGCTATTTTTATGATAAATATTACGAGGATTTCATTCGGTTTATGTGGGGTCAGGGCGAAATTGATGAGTTTGTCGCTGACAAGCTCTTATCAAAATCAGATAATCCTGACTTTGTTGAAATAGAATGGATATTGGTAAAAGACTTAGACCGTTCGCGCCGCGAAAGCATAGACGAAAAGGTTTGTTTTAAAGTTTATCAGCTTTTTGCAAAGTTCATGAGTTTGGATGAAAACAGAGCCTATATAATGAAGCATATAATGGATGATGAAGATATATGGGACGCACGTGATGAATATGAATATGCAAGACAAGTAATCTCCTTTATGAACAATGTTTTAGAATATGAGGAATATGAAGAAATATCCCTTATGGATATTATATATGGAACAAAACGAGGTGAGATATAATGAAAATTCATACAGATGAAAAAGAAAATTACGTTAAGCGTATTGACAAAATGAAGGAAGACATAGCCCGCCGTAATAAAGAAATTCAGAAGCAGAATAAAGAGAAAAAGAAGGGTTAAGTAGATTAAGGTCAGGATTAAAAGTCTTGACCTTTTTTATATTTTATGATATAATTATATTATAATAAGAAAGGGGAAATAAAAATGGATACTAAGGACACAGAAAAGTTAACTTGTTATAGCTGCACAAATTTCTTTTATGATTGTTTTTGCGGCTATAAAGCTTGTCGCTGTAAAATATATGGAAATATAGATTTAGGACAGTGTGAGAGACACCCAGATTATACAGCACAAACTTGTCCAGACTATAAAAAGACGGAGGGAAAATAATGGAATTCTATGGTTCAATTCACAATCATACAGACATTGGGTCAAATCAGAGATTAAGAGATAGTACAAATACAATTGAATCTCTTTGCTGGTATGCCGCAGAAGATTTAAAACATAACTTTGTAGCAATCACAGACCATGAATCAATTTCTCAGTCTATCAATGCACAGAAAATAGAAAAGAAAATAAGAGAAAAATATCCGGAATTTAAAGTAATTCGTGGTAATGAGATTTATCTTTGCCGCGATGATTTAAACAAAAATACTTATGAACGTGGCGTAGATAAGTTCCCACACTTTATCTTACTTGCAAAGGATGCTGAAGGACATAAGCAGCTTAGAGAATTATCATCAAGAGCTTGGGTTAAGAATAGTTTCTCAACTGGTAAAATGTTAAGAGTACCAACTTTCTATTCAGATTTAAAAGAAGTTATTGGTCAGAATCCAGGCCATGTAATTTTTAGTACAGCTTGTCTTGGTTCAGCGCTTGCACAGAAAGCACTTTTATTTTCTCAGCTTTTAGATGAAAGAATCTATGAACAGATGAAACAGTGGGTAAGGGTTGTATCTAATATTTGCGGCAGAGAAAACTTCTTCTTAGAAGTTCAGCCTTCATTTAACAAGGAACAGATTGCTGTAAATCTTGTTTATAAGAAATTAGCAGAGGAACTTCAGTTCCCAGTGGTTATTTCACTTGATGCTCACTATCTTAAAAAGGAAGATGCCCCAATTCACGAAGCTTTCTTAAACGCACAGGAAGGTGAAAGAGAAGTTAAGTCATTCTATGCATCAACTTACATGATGTCTAGAGAAGAAATTCATGAATATATGGATGAATCAATCGGCACAGAAACAGTAAGTAAGTGGATGAATAACACAAAGCTTATCTACGATATGTGTGAAGATTATGACCTTACAAGACCACTTCATATTCCATATCTTCCTCTTACAATAGATAAGATAACAGATGCAGATTATGAAGAATTTTCCGGCAAGATTAAGGAGTTATCTTACTTCTATCATTCTCCACATCAGCCAGATAGAGATATGGCAGCCGCACTTGTTAAAAAGATTCAGTCAAACAGGGCAGAGTTTGATAACGAAAGATGTTTCAAGGAAATGGATAAAAACCTTGAAGCTATCAGAGTATCAAGTGAAAAGCAGAACACACAGTGGTCAGCTTACCTTTTAAATATGAGAGATTATATCAGAGTAATTTGGGAAAAGGGTAACTCACTTGTTGGTTGTTCAAGAGGTTCGGGCGGTGGCTTCTTACTTCTTTATATGCTTGACATTATTCAGGTTAATCCACTTAGAGAAAAAGCCCCACTTAGATATTGGAGATTCCTTCACTCAGAAAGAGCTTCGGTACTTGATATTGATACGGATATTGAAGGTGGTAAGCGTCCACAGGTTTACAAGGCCTTCCAGGATACATATGGTGAAGATAGAGTTTCAAAGGTTCTTACAATCAGAACCGAAAAAGCTAAGTCTGCTATATTAACCGCTTGCCGCGGACTTGGAGTATCACCGGAAGAAGCAAGTTACTTAGCATCGTTCATTAAGGCGGACCGTGGTCAGCAGAGAACACTTGAACAGACATACTATGGTGATGAAGAAAACGACATTCCACCAGACAAGAAGTTCCAAGAACTTATGGATGGTAAGTATGCAGAAGTTTGGAAAGTAGCTAAGTACATAGCCGGACTTTGTTGTGGTGTTGGCTCACATGCTGGTGGTGTAATCTTCTACGACGAACCAATCATAAACTCAACAGCTCTTATGAGAACTTCAAATGGCGACGTTATTACACAGTATGACCTCCATACACTTGAAGAAGTTTCTCTTATCAAAATCGACCTTCTCTCAATTGAAGCACTTGACCGTATGAGAGCTTGTCTTGATTTACTTGGCGAGTATGGTTACATCAATCCAATGCTTCCACTTAAACAGCGTTATGAAGATACAATTGGTGTTTACAAGATTGAAAGAGATGACCCAGAGATGTGGAAACTCATTCACGAACACAAAATTGAATCTTTATTCCAGATGGAACAGCAGTCAGGTATTAAGGGTATCGCGGCAGTTAAGCCAACAACTCTTGAAGAACTTGCAACTCTTAACTCAGTTATCAGACTTATGGCTCCTGAAAAGGGCGCTGAACAGCCAGTTGATAAGTTTGCGAGATTTAAGAGAAACATCAATGAATGGTATAAAGAAATGGATAAATGGGGAGTATCAAAGGATAAGCAGAAACTTCTCGAACCTTATCTGTTGGAATCAAGCGGTATGTGTGAATCACAGGAACGTTTTATGAGTTTGGTTCAATTACCGGAATGTGGTGGATTTGGTCTTGCGTGGGCCGATAAACTTAGAAAGTCTGTTGCCAAGAAAAATCCAGCCGCTTTCTTAGAACTTGAAAAAGAGTTCTATCAGAGAATGGAAGAACAGAATCTTGATAAGAATTTCTGTAGATATGTATGGCAGGTTTGCGTTGGTGCTTCAAGAGGATATGGATTTAACCTTTCTCACACGCTTGGTTACTCAATTATCGCTTTACAGGAAATGAACTTATACTCTAAGTTCCCAAGTATTTTCTGGGACACAGCAAACCTCATTGTTGATTCTGGTTCAATGAACCTTGAAGACCAGTTTAATGATACAGAAGATGAGGGCGATGAAGAGTCTGAAACAAAGAATACATCAGCTGACTATGGTAAAATAGCTACGGCGATTGGTAAGATGATGGCAAGAAACGTTAAGTTCTCTTTACCAAACATAAATGAATCAAAGTTTACATTCTCACCGAACGTTGAAGAAAATACTATTTATTGTGGTTTCCGTGGTATCACAAGAATCAGTAATGCTCTTATTGAAGAAATCATTAAGAATCGTCCATATGCAAGTTTTGATGATTTTAGAAGTAAGGTTAAGACAAATGTTTTACAGATGACAAATCTTATTAAGTCCGGTGCTTTTGACTGTTTCGGTCGCCGTGAAGATATAATGGAAGAGTTCATCAAATCAATCTCAGACCAGAAGAAAAGAATCACCCTTCAGAATATGAATATGTTATGTGAAAAAGACCTTATTCCTGAAGAACTTGCTTTTGAAAAGAGAGTGTTTAACTTCAATAAATACATCAGTAAGAACTTTAAGAAAGACGGCGAAATCACACTTAACAAGGTTTGCTTAGACTTCTATCTCGAAAACTTTGATGATGCTAAACTTTACGACTACGAAATCAATGGTGATGCGTCAACTGCAAAAATTAAAGAGAAAGATTGGAAGAAAATCTATGATGTTAATATGGATGCCGTGAGAGCGTGGATGAAAGAAAATCACGATGAAATCCTTAATACACTTAATAATACTTTATATATGGAAACATATAACAAGTATGCCGCCGGTAGTCTTAGTAAGTGGGAAATGGATAGTCTTGGTTTCTATTATCACGACCACGAACTTAAGGGTCTTAGAAATGATGTTTACTCTGTTTTAAATTATAGCTCAATTAAAGATTCGGATGTTGCAAGAACTATAACAACAGATGATGGTACTGAAATTGACATCTACAAGATAAGCAGAATTGCCGGAACAGTAGTTGATAAGAATAAAGATAAGGGGCAGGTAATCTTACTTACACCTGATGGAGTAGTTACAGTAAAGGTTTGGAAGAATCAGTTCGCTGAAATGGACAAACAGATAAGCCGCACAAATGCAGATGGAAAGAAAACTGTAATTGAAAAATCATGGTTCCAGAGAGGAACAAAACTTATCATTACTGGTATGAAACGTGATGATACATTCATTCCAAAGAAGTATAAGTCAACAACATTCCCACTCTTCACAAAGATTGAAGAAATGGACGACAAGGGAATGATAACTAAATATACTACAGAAAGGGTTGTGATAGATTGATTGGTTTATACGACATTGACCTTTATCATGGGCAGAACTTTTCATTAAGTCTGCCCTTTATGAAGGTTTATAATTATTTAGTTAAACGTGGCCGCTATCCGGTCATTATGAAAAAGAATGATAAGGGTTCATTATACACCCAAATCTTTTATTTTAAGGAAAGTCCTACACTACAAATTCCAAAGTCACTATTAATCAATTCAGATATTGGTGAGTTTATTGGCTACGGTTTTTGCGGCGAAAGTGGACTAAAAAATCCAGACATTATAAATACCGAGCCTAGTTTTACTCCATATGAGTTAAATTCAAAATACATCAAAAATAAAAACCTTTTCAAAGATATTAAAAAGAATAGTTTGGTAAGCTGGCGAGATAAAGACTTTGCTTGTAAGCAAGGTGACAAATACTTCATAAATGACTATAACTTCTTACTTGAAGAAGATTGGCGCGATGCCTTTAGTTATTTTGATAAAACCTTTGATTTTGTACATCCCCTCTTGCCGCAAAAGGAAGACCTAGAATTTTTGGCAAACCATGGAAACTATGGTCGTTGCACTCAGGTATCCCTTCCATTAGTTACTGAAAAAGAACAGTTAGACCTATGCGGCAGAATAAAGGGTGCTCAATATACGATTGTTGGTCTAACAGAAGAAGAATTGTTCATACAATATTTACTTCTCAAAAATACCGACAACCACGTTCCACTTAATGCTTACTTTAATGATTCATTAATACTCAAATGGTGTCAGTCACCAACACCCCAAAGTTTTGTTGATTTTTGCGGCGACAAATGGAAACAGTCCGACTGGTTAAAATTTAAATACTATCGTCTGTTATACCAAAATCCTACCACAATATCCTATTCTGAATTAAAACAGGAACTCTTTACTTTTTAGTAAAATTATGGTATAATATATACATAAGGTGGTGAAGGAAATGTCAAAGAGTATTGAAGTGTTAAAATTCGAGTTACACGAATTAGAAAAGGATTTACAAAGCATAGACGTATCTACCTTTGTTCTAAATCCACGGATTCCAAAGCTCGTTAAAGATATAAAAGAATTACGAAAAGAGATTAAGGAGGCAGAAAGTAATGAATGAAGATATGAATGTAGATATTCTAAATGAAGACGGCTCATTAAAATCAAAGGAAGACTTTCTCAAAGAAATGGAAGCATTGTACGATGCAATTGAAGAAGAAGTTGAGGAACCATTACTTACAGAAGAAGATTGCGTTGGTTCAAATGAAGTCATTGACATTCTCTCATTTAAAGAAAGAATTATTTGGCTTACAGGAGAAATCGTTGGCGCAACAGACAGAACCTATGGCACATCAAGAGAAATCATTGAAAAGATTCTCGCATGGAACATACAGGATAGGAGCGTAAATGCCGAGGATAGAAAACCAATTCATATCCTTATTAATTCTGAGGGCGGCGATATGATGGAAGCACTTGCCATTATAGATGCTATTCAGAGTTCAAAGACTCCTGTTTACACTCATGTAATTGGTGAAGCTTATAGCGCAGCTTTCCTTATTACTCTTTGCGGCAAGAAAAGATTTGGTACAAGAAATTCAACTTATCTTTTCCACGAAGGTATGGCTGGTTTCGTTGGTGATGCCCACAAGCTCAACCAGGCTGTTCAGTTCTATAAGAACACACTTCTTAAGAAAACAAGAAAGATTATCCTTGATAACTCAAAGATTTCAGAAGAAGCTTATGAGGAACACATTAAAGATGACTGGTTCTTTGATTCAAACGAAGCAGTTAAACTTGGAGTAATAGATGACGTTAATGGAGGTATTTTTGAATGGATTTAAAGAATGAATTTAAAGGCACTATAGCAGATGATATGCTTGAATTATTTGATAGACCCGATGATGAATTTGCTATGCTTGCGCCTTTCATAAAGGCAAAGCTTAAACAGGGATTTGAATCAAAGGAGTATCAGGACCAGTTACTTACACTTGTTGAGATGTATGATTCCGATTCTGTTGAACAGGAAAGTCTTGTAATTGACGAGTTAATCGAAAATATTAAGATTGAGCCTGACCTTTCGGCGGAAAAGAAAGATGTTTTAGTTTATCTTTTCGAGTTACAGAAAGAAGCTTTTGTTAGGGTTAAGGAATATGGCAGAACAAGAATAACAGTTAAGTTTACTAAACTTAGTGAAAACGCAATTACTCCAACTTATGCTCATCCAAGAGATGACGCTGGTTGTGACCTTTATGCCGCAGAAACTGTTGAGATTAAGCCGGGCGAAACAAAGATTGTAAAGACTGATATAGCTGCGGCTGTTCCTATAGGATATGAACTTCAGATTAGACCAAGAAGCGGTATGTCAGCTAAAACTTCTATAAGAATTGCCAATGCTCCGGGCACAGTTGATGCTGGTTATCGTGGCAATATCGGAGTTATTTGTGAAAATCAGCTCACAGATGTTTGGGGTGGTACAAACGAAACTTACACAATTCACAAGGGCGATAAGATTGCACAGGCAGTTCTCAATGAAGTCCCTCTGATTAATTGGGAAGAAGTACCAACCGTTGAAGACCTTGGTTCATCAGAACGCGGGGAAGGCGGCTTCGGTTCAACAGGACAGTGATGTAAGTGGGAAAGAGATTAAGTTACGAAGCGGTAAAGAAAGAAGTCGAAGATGAGGGCTGGACTCTCGTCTCCGACACTTATGTTAATCTGGCCACCCAAATGGATTTTAAATGCCCGAATGGTCATGATAACTACTACACAATGAGCCACTGGCGACATCACAAAGAATGTCCAACCTGTAAGGCTAATAAATATTTTAAAATGACAGACCACGCTCCAAAAAGTACAGGCTTTAGAGTTCTTGCTTTTGACTAGGCAACTGGTGTTAGTGGCTGGTCAGTTTATGATGATGAAAACTTGGTTAAGTTTGGTGCTTGGGATTCAAAAGGCGAAAGTAGTGTTGACAAGATTGCCAAAACCAAATGTTGGGTAGCCAGCATGATATAGTCTTGGCGGCCAGACTTGATAGTATTTGAAGATATTTAGTTCTAGCCTTTTAAAGGCAAAGATGCCGGCGCAGATGTCTAGTCTAACTTATTAGTTTATAAGAAACTTGCTCACCTACAGGGTGTTCTTATGAATTATTGTTATGAGAATGGTTTTACTTATAAAATTGTTCCGGTTGCTACATGGAGAGCACACAGCGGTGTTAAGGGTAAATATAGAACAGACAGAAAACAAAGTGCTTAGTTGATAGTTAAGTCACTTTATGATATTAATGTTACAACAGACGAAGCTGATGCTATTTTAATAGGTCGTTTCGCCGCACATGATAATAAGCAAACTGAATTAGTAAGCTTCTATTAAAAAGAAAGCCCCGTTCTCTTATTGAGAACGGGGTTATTTTATTTTATGAAAGGTTCAAGTAATTCAAGGTCTTCGAGGGTAAAACCAAGACCATCGAATTCATCTAAGCTAAAATAGATGTCTGGGAACTGAACAGGGTGGGTATTAAGTTCATTTACTTTCGCCGCACATTCCTGAATCAATTCTGTTTTAATCTTAAAGCCGCCATCTGCATTGATAACATATTTGCCATCAGAATCCTTTTCTCCATACTCCTGGAGGAGTAGACCTTGCTACTCCCCTAAGAGTTCAAATTCTTCTTTAGCTACTTTTGATATTTTAAGGAACTTGTATTGAGTGTTTATATCAAAAGTTTTTGTTTTTATTTTGTCGATAAGATTAATTAGTCCTTTTAAATCTCCTGCTGAGTATGTCATAATCCTTTTCCTCCTTAATGTGCTCGTGTATCTGCAATTCTCATATTAGCAGCTATCCAATTAAGGAAATTTTGTAATGTTACGTAGCCACCATTAGCGTATCCATTTCCTTGTATGTAAATCTGTTGAGTGTTAGGGAATTGACCCGACTATCCAGTTATTCCGCTGCTATTATCATTTCTTATTCTATCACTCTGTAACCAGTGCCAGTGGTCTGCACTAGCTAATCCAGACGTAGCTTCATTTGCTATTTTATTCATAAGTGGAGTAAGAGCATCCTAATTCGCCGCGATTTGTTTACCGATATATTCTGTAAGACTATCTCCTGTGCTACCTATAATATTTCCAAAATCCATAGTAAGTCTTCCAGTATTATCTATATAAATGCCGGCATTTGCAATTTCAATTTTATCAGCTAGTCCCGATGTGTCATATTGATTCCTTATTGTACCACCGATATAAAGTGAACCATTTTTAAGAATAGACAAGATATTATTAAGTTCTCCGCCGCCACTACTTGAACAGCAAGTAAACAATCTGCTTGATTTATTATCTTCATCCTATGAATTGCCGCTAAGGTCTATCTTGTTATTTAAGTATAAACCTACCGAACCATCACTTGATGGAGCTTCATCATTACCCAAATAAGTCTTGAAATAAGTACCGCTCTAATCATAGATTGTTAAGTTTGTACCTTCTCCATACATGATACCATTAAGGTCTGCCTTAGAGTTTACATCAGCCACAACTGGTTCTCTTGATGTCTATGCTGCTTCATTGTTGTAGGTTCTAGGTTCTGTAGATACTGTTGTTGCTACCACGAAAGTACCTTGTGCAACACCAAGATTATCTTCCTTGTAAATTGGTTTTGATGTTAGGTCTTGCTGATATTCGAATGAGTAATATCTTATAGTCTTAAGAAGTGAGCTGCCGTCTTCTTCATAGTTGAATGTTGCAATTTGTTTAGTAACTTTAGAATAGCCATTTGTCTGGGTTTTAACATAAGCTTCCCCATCACTTGTTTTTGAAGCATAAGTATAAATGATTAAACCGCTATCATCTGAGTTCTTGATAGTAACACTTACTAACTGGTTACTATTATTTAAGATATAAGCTAAGTAATCATTATCGCTGTATAAACCACTTCTAACTACTGTGTAGGTATTGCCAGCGCCAGCGGTTATATCACTTTCAATTAAACCAGTAACAAGTTTTGTACTATCATAACCGAAGTATTCCTGATTACTAAATGTAACTTCATTGCTGTATTTATAACCAGTTATAACATTTATGTTACTATCATTAGTAATGAACATTTCACCAACAAGGTTAATTGCCGCAGTTTCACGAGAAGCTTCTGCGCCAGTCTTTGTTGATGTTGCTGTTCTGAAGATTACCTGTCCGGCGCTATTGTATAAGTAGAAACCTACTTCATCACCTATCTGAGTTTCTGTAGCAATAGTCTTGTCTGAACCAATCTGGCCAGTGTAGTTATAACCGGCTCTAAGTTTGATATGACCATTATTAACAATACTTAAACCAAACTTATTAAATATCGCGGCATCATTAGCATTACGTGAGTCTGTGTTAATAGAAGCTGGGTCACGATAAGCAGAGATACCATTTTTATCCCATAAGAAATAAACATATGAGCTATCTGCAATTCTTATCTTGCCGGCATCTAACGTACCAACTCTGATGTAGTCTGCATTGATACCACTTGGTCCAACACCTACGCTCCAATGCTGACCACCGTCATTTGAGAAGAATAAGCCTTGACCATTTAATTTATATTTGTTAGCGTGGTTATTAATATCACTACCATGAGTACCTGTGCTATCTACCTAAATGTTATCTTCATCAGTATTAATAAGCATTAACTCATTAGTATCAAGTGCGCCCTGTAAGCTATCATTTTTGATATTCTGTAATGATGTAAAGTTTGATGAACGCTTGTAAATATTTTCATTATATGTTAAGTTCTGAACTGTTGCTGAGATTTGCTGGAATAAGTCTTGGAAAGATGTTGTGTAGTTTTGAACTGTAATTGTGTTCTTTGCTGGGTCATCTATGTTTTCAGATGTTACTGAGATAAGAACCTTTAATCTGTTTGGTAAACCGGTGTGTTTGTTTATGCCTAAGATTTCTTCGTCTTCTACGAAAGTAACATCTGCAACCTCAAAGTTATACATATCATATTCTTCACCAAGCGGAGCTAAGTCAATAACGCTAATACCATACTGAACTTTTGGTATTGCACCTTCTGCCGCAACATCAAGTGCGCCGAAGTAATAAGCATTATCGGTTAAGTAGTTATCATCAGACCATGTACCTTCCTTAAGATATGGCTCATATTTTTTATAAAAGGCTGCTGAGATTTGGTTGATAAGCTTAAGATAACTTGCCCTCTCTCTTTTCCATTGCTGGATTTGGAGATATTCTTGGTTGTACTGGCCGAGGATGCCGCAAGTATAAGAATGTTTGTCAATCCAATAATCTTTACTGCCATCAAAGTCAGTAATATGACTAAAGAAATCAACAGCACTATCTTCTGCCGCAGGTACACCATCGAAACAATCTTCTGACCATATATCTGGGTTTGTGTCGCACTTACCATCTGTGTAGAATGTTGAGTAGATTAATTTGGTTAAAATACTCTACTGTTCTGCCAGTCTTGTAAGATATGACTTGTATGCTTGCTGTTCTTCATAGTCAATGCCGCTTGCGCCATATTGTGTTCTGTATCTGTCAAGCTGTTTCTTAATCTTAAGGATTTGTTCCTGTGATGTAATGATAGCCTGATAGTTAACAGTTAGGTTAGCTTCGAGTTCTGTATATGAAGCATCTTGGAGATTAATGATTTTATTAGATAAATCATCGTATTGCTTATTGTAATAACCTAACTGATATAAATATCCAGCCGGGATTTCATCATCAGATGGCTCAATACCATAAAGGTCTTGTTCAACCTCGTACTTATCAAGCATACCCTTTTGAACATAATATGAAAGGTCAATTATGAAGCTATCTCTTGATGGGTTATCTTCTGCAGTTTTAATAGAACATAAACCAGTCTTTGAGATTTCACTATCTACGTCCATTACATACAATTTTGAAACGATTTGGTCACTTGTGATATTTCTTGTAATTTCTTTAAGGTTTTTGCCATAACGGAAACCAATTTGATTTACATTACCTTTTTCTGTAATGTAGAATACCTTTTTGATATAGTCGCCATTAGTATCTTTCTTAAGTGAACCATTTGGATTGTGCTCTGCGTAGAACTGAGGGTAAACCGTAAATACTTTACTGATTTCCTGAATGATGTTAAAACGATTTGACTTTTCAACACTTAATGTTCTTACTCGTCTATCGTGTTTTTCAGTCTTAAATCTGTGAGGACAATAACCGAATTTCTGATAGAAACAAGTTGTTCCCTTGCCGCAATCGCACTGGTCAATTTCTGCATCCTTAATGTAGTAAGGACATTTATTAAGGTCAATGTAATTTGTTTCAATCACATAATCTTCATCTGTATATTTCGCGGCATCGAGAGGTAATGTATTTTGTTTAATTTCATTCACATCAGATGACAAGAACGATTCTGCACCCATTGTGTCGCACATTACATAACCCTGTTTACTTTCATCAAATACTTTTAATCTCTGAATAAAGTATTGCTGATATTCATATGTAGAACCAAGCATAATCTGGTCTTCAAAGATGATTAACTTTTTCATGTCTTCTTCTGTGAAGAACTCTGTATAATGGTAACGTCCATCCTCTGATGTTAAATCTGTCTTACCTTTTGGTGGCCAGAATAAATCTCTACCACTATATCTATAAGTAGCTTCATTAGATGGGAAACAGTCTACACCTTTTGTATAAGCTTCGAATAAGTATAACTTCATAAGTGTAATTGTTTTAGGAGAATCAATTACAAAGTATGGATTCTCAATATCCTTATCAACCTTAAATAGAATAAATCTTAAAGGTGGTAAGTTTTCTTTGTCAATAATTACACTATCATCAGCTTCTTGTGGCGCAGCATCTTGAATTGGATAGGCAAAAGGTTTAGTCGGGCCAAGGTCAAATGTAAGTGTTGTAGAATCAACTAAACTGTACTTACCATCTGAGATTAAACTACCTTTACCAATTTTGATTTGAAAGTCTTTAGTTGCCCAAGCCTGAACGCCTAAGCAGTAAATTTTATCCTTTTCAATTTTCTTTTCCTGGCCAACAATACCGAAGTTTACAACTTCCTGTCCATCTGCTTCTGAGATAACACCCTCTTTGTGTACTATTGTTATACCATCGCCAGCATCGTTTCTCTTTAGGTTAAACTGGTTCTAAGTTGGATTCTTCTGATAGAATGTAGTTTCAGTATCATACTAAATTTTACCATCGACCATTTCAGCATAAGCTATAACGTCTGTTCTTTCGGTAAATACAAATAAGCCTGAATTTTTAAGTGCCTTGTAAATAAAGTCATTCTTATCACATAAATACTTATAAATTTGTGGCTGAGAGGTATCAGGTGCTAAGTCACCATTGATAATCTTTTCCGGATAACCCTTATAGTAAATACTCATACCAATTGCATAAATATCTAAAGGCTTATCATGTTCTTTCTGAGATTCCTGAATAAAGCCTATTAAGTCATCATGGATACGTCTCTTAAGGTCGCACCAACCAACAGCATTATCACCGTTCCAAGGATATTTAACACCTTCGTACATAAAGGTAATAATACCAAGTTCTGCATCTGAATTACGAACTCTTGGGTCAAAGCTACCTGTATAACCTACAGACCATTTGTAACCAATCTGAGCCTGTGCTGGATTATAAACAAGAACTGAGCTATCAATGTTTTCATTATCTTCACTGTACTTTAATCCCTTATGGGTTATTGTAGGTGTAATGAACATTGGGTCTTCTTGTAAATAAGACATTGCAGACCAGCCGTCTATTGAGTCCATGTCTGTACCATTCTGCACAAGGTTTCTTGCAAGCTGTGGTACGATTTGCCTTGTTGCTATCTTAGAACATACACGGTAAAGTTTATCTTCGGAAGTCTTTGGCTCTGCCGCGAAATCCCAATCTTCACTATTGTATTCGTTTGTAAATTCATCAGCTCTACAATTGTAAACTGTTGTGTACTGGTCAATATCTTCTGAAATGTTAATAGCTGTTCTATCTGTGATAGAGAACTTCTTACCTTTTACATAAGTGTGGTCATTAACATCACTAAGATAACCTTCATACCAAACACATCTGTTACCTCTTGATTCAAAGTCTGAGTCAAGAATTTGGTTTGCTGTATCATTCTTAAGATACTTAAATGTGTGGCTGATATATGGATTTGCTATATCTGCTGAACCTAATATTTCGCCGCGAACTAAACGAGTATCTTCAAAAATGTACCATAATTTACTCCATGAGATTGCTCTGTTCCATTCGGCAAGGGTCATGTAGTAGGTATATTCTTTATTTAGGATTACCCCATCTTCGTCAAGTTCGAGTATAGCATCTGATGGGATAGCGTAAAATTGAATGATTGTGCGCGGGTCTATGCTCTAAGGAGCAAGTAAAAGTTTTCCATCATATTTAATTGCTGTTTCTGTGGCCGCCCTGTCGTACTTAACAGTGTCGGAAAAATCTGGTTCAGAATCTTGGCCATAACAGAAGCTTAAACATGAGTAAGGTACATATATGTATCCGTCATGAGCTACGTTTGAAACATATTCTTTGCTAAGAAGATTGATTACGCCGTCGTCTGTGTATTCGTCCCAGAATGTAGTGTTGGCTAAATCATCACTGAGTTCTACGACTCTTGTTTCGTCAGTATAAACATTAGTAATTACGCCTGTACCTTTTTCAGCCTTAATTCTCTCAATCTGAGAATCTTCAAGTTTGAAAGATAATTTATGGGCTGTGATTGTGCCGCCAAAACAGCTAACTGGAATTTTAAATAAACGTTCTTCTTTAAATTCTGTGAAGTCGCCCCAGTTGTTTTCCGGTGCATAATGCCAAATACTATCCTTTAAAGTTCCTCTTGTAAAGTCACCTATTTCTTCAACGTTGTTATATAATTCAGTATCATAAGTAATGCCATAACCATTTCTTGCAAGTTCATCTATAGTAGCATCTTGACAATTAAAGGTTTTAACAATACCGTGTAATACTTTCTTTTCATCAACGCCCTTGATAGTAAATTCATGCCATTTACCTTTGTAATTAAGTTTTAATTTAACCTCTGAAGAAAGCATATCTATGAACTCATTATGAACATAATCTCCAACAAAAGGGTCAAAGTATTTATCAACCATTTGAAAGCTGAGGGATTTGCTTCCCTTCAGCTCTCTTGTGATTGTTATACCTGTTGCTTTGCCCGGATAGTCCATATCGTGAGCACCAATAATTATTCCTTTCTCTTCGGCTTTAGAACCACTACCATTTAACTTTTCAACCCATACTGAAAGTTCATATGGTCTTTTCTAAATTGCCATTTAATCACCTCGCATTAGTAGAATAAAGGTGTGTATTTAATCTATATTTTATTTAACATATCTGCCATTGCCCAATAAAGTGGTGGAAATTGCGCCCATAAATAGTTACAAGCGTACCACCACCAGTCACTAATATCAGCATTAATGCATCTTACCGGTAAGCCAGTTGCATCGTAGTCATCTAGTGACGGAGGTTCGTGAGTATCTGGGTCAAACCAGATACCTTTTTGTGATGTCCATTTAAAGAATGGAGCATAAGAGTTCCATAAACCATTAATGATTTTAAGGAATTCGTATTCTGCATCATTTCTAAGTTTATGGTAGAATGATAAAGCAAAATAATTGTCTTCCTCTTCAAAATAGGCAAATTCGTCAGCATACCACGAATTGAATTTAAATAACTCATCCGGACAGTCTTCAACGATATGGTCATATGGAACTATAGAGTTTTCAATGGTTTCTTCTGGTATAATTTTGAAGAACTCAACCTTAGCCTTTTCGTAGATATAGTCAAAAAGTTGCTGAACTTCTCTCTTGTTACCATTTGCATCTGCGCCATATCCCCAGTCAAAAGGTCTAGCATCTTCCCAACGTTTGCCGCCCCATAAGGATTCGTCAACTACTGGTTCAATACTAATTAGTGACCAGCCAGGTGGAAGTTTAAACCATTTACCCTTTGTAACAGCTTCATTCATGATTACTTTGTTTGGTTTATAAACAAATTCCATACCATATGGATTAGCTGTTGTGTAAAGCATATGTTCATTAGAGTTTACGTAGTAGTAATCATCTAATAAGTCATTTAAATAACCATTGATACCTATTGTAGAATCAAGTTTATTAACAAGATTTGATTTACCTGCTTTTAGAAGTTTGTCTCTGACTTCTTTGCTGTATTGAACCTTTTTACCAATGAATACATTATCAGCATCCTCGCCTATAGCCTGAAGACATTCTTTTATTATAGCAACGCCTGAAAGTTGAGACTGGTCAATTTCAAGGTAGTCACTTGCTATCCAGCCTGGCATACGATAGCCATTAAGGATTTCATCTTCATAGTCATAATCACGGAAATCTGTACCGATAAATTCTGACGGATGGTTAATGTATGAGTTAATGAATTGGTCAATCATATCAGTCTAACTCATTTCGTTAAAGATAGGTTCAAACTTTTTAAGAAGCTGTTTTAATGTATCCCAATATAATTCATATTGTTCTTCTTCGTCTATACAAGCTTCATAAAGTTCGTCATATCTTGCCGCGAAAGCTATACCTTCTTCAAAATCAAGTGCGGCATAAGTTTCTCTGTATCTTGTTTTGTCGGCTGTAACAGTTAATGTATTTGTGTTCTTATCAAAGCTAAAGTCTAAGAACATAGTTAAGAAATTGAGTAATGGATTATTAATCTCATTAACAATTATCTTATCATATTTACCTTCACTGTTTGGCTCGCCTAAAGTGAACATACCCTCTGGCATCATATCGAGCCAACGCATTGTACCTACCCATTCGCCATTAGGGAGCTTATCTCCTCTCCACTAGATTGTTTGCCAATAGAAGAGTTTAATGAAATGTCCGAGCTTTTCGCGCGGAATAGGTTCAACATAGTAACAATGCTTAGGATGGAAGTCACCTAAATCATTAAGAGTGTCTATGCTTATGTAGTTATCCCAAACGTCTTCAAGGTGAAGATTGAAAGCCATTTCTGAGCTTTCCTCTGCTGATGATGGATAGTCACTGTCTGAATGGATAGACTCTGATGAATAATTGTATCTGCTCACATCAAAACATTTATCGGCCGGGATAATACCTTTTTCAATTAAATCGGTAATATCATATTTTCCGTAATAGTTATACTTGCCGCCATCTTCTACAGAACAATAAATTTTGCCCGCTATGTCGGAAGACTCAGCATCATAAATTCGATTACTAATTTCAGATTTAGATAAGTGTCTACGTTTAAAATAACGATTACCATATTTATAAGGTTCATTATCCTCTTCCTTATATGTGGTTAAACCGCACCAATCAACTGCATTACCAATAGATAAACGTTCAACATTGAAACGTCTTATTCTAAATTTTGTGCCGCCACGACATGACCAAAAACTACGTTTATTTTCATCAAAACGAAGTTCCCAATCAACCGGCACGTCACCTGGATTATACACTAAAATACGTGAACCAATCATTGGTCTATTGTTTACAAAACCAAGTTCCATATTAATATAATCTGTTTTAGAATATTGCGGCATATACATAAGTTCCTAATCAAAGTCAAGAGTAGGAGTTGTTAATAATTTTGCGGCACTCTACCACTATGGAACGTTATTCCAGTAATTACGTACATCTACTATAGTCTTTTCGCCCTATGGAGTATCAAAGAATAATTCACCAAGCTGAACCTGTTCAATAGTAGGGAAACCAGTTTTCCATGGAATTCCATCGTTTGGACTATAATCGAGATATTTTTTCCCGATACTGTCAATATTATTAATATGTAGGTCATCACGGAAATTAGTAAGGTCATCCTATGTGCCACCCTATGTGCCGCCCTCCCGATAACTTGGAGCAACATTATAATGGTACTTTTCATAGCTCTTACGTTCGGTATCAACAGGTGAGTAATTAAAAGTATCATTTTTAACAAAAGTATCGTCCTTTAAACTCTAATTAATTATACACTCAGGAGTATGTGTAATATAATAGTCGGCCGCCCTTACAATATATTTGTCCTTACCAAGTGCATAAGGGAAGTAACAAATAAAGCTAAGTTTACCATCGCCCTTATAAACACGTTCGCCTGTTTCATCATCTATAAAGCATATTGATTTAAATTCTGGCTTTCCTTTCAGTTTTGCCTTCCAAGTCTTATAAGGCTCTTCATCAAATACTAAATCTTGGAGTTTATCAGTAGAGAAAAGCTAACGTATCTTTCTATAGATTTTTTCAGAAACGTTATCAAAAGCTACGTTACAAGTAAATTCTCTGTTCTTATAAACTGAGCCAAAATAATATTGACCATCACCGCCAGGAACGTCTACTACAGAATCGTTCGCAGATGGGAGTGTTCTATTTTCGTATTTACTTGAAGAACTTACCACTTCTAAATTTAAATCAGAAGTGTGGATATTACCAAAACGAAAGCCGCGAAAGTCTTTTGTTTTCATGTATTTCACCTCACTTAAAGGATTTTGATTCCTGTCTAATATTATGTAGTCATTACCATGTTTTTATCCAATAAAAGAAAAGAGCCTGACCACAAGGGTCAGACTCTATAAATTAATTCTGTTGTAAGATAGTAGGCGAACCAATTGGTTTTGCTATTTCTACGATTTCTTGTTTAACACGTTCTATCATACTATCAACATCAACATCTGAGGATAATTTGTCGATATTAAGATTAATCTCTACCGCTACGTCTCCGCCGCGATTGTTGGTGATAGATTGTGAGAAGTTCTTGCCATCAAGCCAAGGAATATCAGCAAGGATTTTTGCGGCTTCACCGATTCTTGCTGTGTCTTCGGCTGAAAGGAAGGCTTCTGGTTTTGAGTAGGAACCATCTACCCAGGCCGGACCTGTGTAGTTTACAAGACCGCCGTCTGCATACTTTGATGCAAAAAGTGTTCCAGTTTTTGATGAAGCTTTTACAGCTAAACTTGCATAATTTAATATATCACTACCATGAACACCTAAACTATGAGCAAGCTGTGAGTATTCTGCCGGGAATTCTTCGTATAATTCTTTCATCATTTTCTCAGTAAAATATGTTCCTTTAGTATTTGTCTTCTCGAAGAGAGCCTGAGCAACCTGTGTTAATTGCCCCTTTGCCGTTCCCATATTTAATCCAGTAGTTAATAACTGTAAGAGTTCTTTTTTATCTTTTGAACCTAAGTTTGCTGTATTTAAAGGACCTATAGGTATATCACTAGAAACATTAAACTAATCACTTTCTGCATGACCAGGGGTAGTAGAACTTCCGCCCTATCCATCGCCGGCTCCAAGTTTACCAGCTAATTCATCAGCTTTTTCCGCACATTCAGCTAATTTTTCGTAAGCGTCTTGTAGTGCTTTATTAGCAGCATCAATAGCTTCTGCCGCTTTTTGCATATCTTGTGTAAAGGCATCAGTTGTTTCATTAAACTGTCTAATAACTTCCTGTGTGAAAGCCTCTCCAGTCTAATTAACAATATTTGAAACTTCCTGTCCAGTTACTGTTGTCATTTCAACAATATAATCACCAGTTTCAGTTACTGCATCCATTGCTTGTAATGCCATGTATTCGGTAGCTTCTTCATAAGTATTAGCATATTCTGCTAATTTTTCCTATTGCATAGCTAATGTCATGTCAGCATATTCCTTAGAAATAGAACTAATATACTGAGCATATTCTTCTGCATTATCAAAACTATTTATCATAGATTCTGCTTTTGCGTTCCAATATGCTGTATTATCAACAATAGCTTCTTTAAGTTCCATTTCTTCATTACGAAGCTCTTCTTGTGATTCATAAAGTTTTTCAAGATTGTCAACCACATTGTCAATAGCATCATTGAGCATTTCTTCTCTAGACTTTTCTACGTCTTTTTCAAGACTAGCAACTTCTTTAGCATTTGCTCCTGATGTATCACGGCGCATAAGTGAAAGTTTCTTTTCTTGCTGTGCAAGTTCTTCCCATTTGTTTTCTTGTTCTCTTAATTTCTTTTGCTTATCAATAGCATCTTTAAGAGCATCAAGGTAATCGTCATCTTGCTTCTTTAAATCATCATACTTAGATTTTTGGTCATTAACCTCATCTTCATACTGCTTCTTTAAAGCTTCTGCTAATTGCTTTTCAAGTGCGGTATATTTCTTTAAAGCATCTTCGCGTTCTTTCTGAATGTCCTTTTCTGCCTTTCTTACATTATCCTCAGATTTAAGTAATTCATCAGCATACTTGTTATATTCAGAAACTTGCTGTTCAATAAGGTCTTTAAACTTATCGCCAAAACGGGCTTCATTAAGAAGTCTTTGGTCAAGCATATATTTACCGGTTCTTGCATCTTTACGAGCGTAGTTACCAAAGTTAATATTAGTTGTTTCACCAGTTTGAGCATTAGTATAAGCATATGTGCCGTTTTCAATCATGTTACCATAATTGTTTAAGCCGGCCTTAATAGCTTCTTGCTTTGCCTTTTCTTCTGCGATAAGCTACTTTGTTGCCGCGCCATACCTATTCATTGCATCAATAGCAGAGTCGATAGTGTTAGCATCTTCTACTATATCTTTCGCGCGAGAAAGTTCATCATTAAATGAACTTAATGCTTCGTTATAGTTATAAAGATTATCAAGACTTGATTTACGATTCTCTGAACCATTTAATAAATCATTATATTCTTTAATCTTTTCATTAAGGTCTTTCTATTTTTCAGCAACATCTTCTTGCGCTTTAGCTAAGTCTTTTAAGGCTTTTTCATAGTTCTTAGCATTTTTCTCGGCATCAGTTTCGTCTTCCATAGTTGTGGCAAGGGCTTCATCTAAGTAAAGATAAGCACCCTCTGCATAGCCTTTCATGGCTTCAATAGTTGATTTTAAAGCTTCTATACCGGCTTCTTTCTGCTTAATATCTTCTTTTTCTGCTTCTGTAGTCGCCTAAGTAGCTTTCATTATTAAGAGCTAATTTTCAGCTACAGATAAATCAGTTTCCATCTTAGCAATTTCTACAGCAATTTGGTCTTTATAAGCCTATGTTAAATCATTAACATCTTTGATTGAACGAGTGTTATAATCTAAGAAATCATTAGGGTCAAGACCAATTTCACGGAGATTCTTACTTATGCTTGTAAAATTATTAGGAGTTAAGAAACCTTTTTTATGGAATTCTGTAAGTGCATTTGTGATACCAGAGAATGATTCAGAAATGCTATTAATAGCATTTTCTGCATCTTCTTGCATTTGGTCAACACCGGCTTCACTAGCTACGCCCATACCATTCATAATACCATAACTTATGCCGCGTTCCATTTCAGTTTGCCAAATATCAGCAGCCTATTCCGCAGCATTTTCAATAGAAGGGTTTGCTTCCTTTAAGGCATCTGCCATACCTTCTATTGTTTTTTGCTTGGTCTTCGCATAATTTGAAGAACTTAATTGTGTTAAATCTATTGAAGTTAGTATGTCCTGAATCTTAGAACTATAGCCAGTATTTTGTATTTGACGGAAGTAACTTGTTGCTTTTTCAGAACCAATTGTTTCGCTTACTCTTTGGTATCTGTTATAAACACCCTATAACTCTTCGTAAGATGCATCAAGAGGAACTAATAAACCACTTTCTAATATTTTATTTTCAAGCTCTTTGGTTTTGTTTTGAACGATTTCAAGTGTTGCGCTCTTTACTGAGTCAGGTAACTTTTCACTTTCTTTTTCAAGTTGCTCTTTAGTATAGGTTACCCATTCTTCGTCAAACTTTTTAAAACTTTCTATTTCACTTTCTGCAAGGGATTCATAAGTATCTAAATAAGCGTCAATAGCATCAGAATTTTTTAACCACTGTTCAATTTCAACATCCTTTTCTTCCCAGTTATCTTTGGTTAATTCAAGAGTTTTAACCATTTCTGGGTAAAGATTTTTTATAGTATCAAAATCCCAGCCTTCTACTGAATATTCTTTTTCTGTAATTTCAGTAGCCTGCTAAATGGCCTAAGCCATAAGCATGGAATCATTCATTAATGGTGCTAATTTTGAAACTTGTGTTGCATCATACTGTGAGTTAAATTTTTCAATTTCCGTTTGTAAACCAGTATTATAAATCTTTAACGCATTTTCATATTGTGTTTTAAGTTCGCCGCTAAAATAATCAGCACTGGATAAAGCCTATGCAAGTGTTACGTCTCCACCGGCTTCTTCCATTATAGCCTTCATTAGGTTTAAATAGTAATCTGGTAATTCTGAGTTTTTAACCACATCTTTTAAACGAGTAGTGTTATTAATACCAGCTTCTTTAGCAACCGTAGACATTTTGTTGAAATCGGTATCATCTGGATTTGCTATTAACTTTCCTTTTGCATCAAGTTCTGACATGGCTGTTATATATGCAGATTTCTTAGCATTTTTTGCCTAAATATCTGCTTTTTCAATTATGTCATCCCACAAATCATTTTGAATTCTTAATTCACCAGTTATTTCATTATAGTATTCTACTATTTCAGGGAATTTAGTTCTTATTGTTTCTATTAATTTATTATATTCTTCTTGTTCTTCTTCTGTCTTAATAACTACGCCATTAAGCTCCTAATATCTTTTCTTTACTTCTTCAACATTATCGGCTTCTTCTTGTGCATTTTTAGCTTCATCTGATTTTGTCTAAGCAAGTTCTTCTAATTCCTCTGCCGCTTCTCTAGTTCTTTCGAGCTTCTTTTCTACAGAATTAAATTGTTGATTCTTTACCAGGTGTGCAATTCCCCATCCAGCAAAAGCTAATGCTGCGGAAATTGCTCCAACTAATACAGATAAACCTGCTGAACCTACTGCCGCACCTTCTGCAAGCGCTGCTCCCATTTCCTCGCCTGTAACAAATAGCTAAGGAATTAACGGAATTAAAGAAGTGAGTAACATGATGCCGGCATTTCTAAAGGCTGTTTCAGCATCCGTTATTCCACTTACAACACTAGTAAATGCCATACCTAAAGTTGATAGTGGCATAGCTAAACTTGACACAAGTTGCTTGCCTGTTATTTTAAGTCCCTAAGCTCCAACATGAAGAGTTTGTTCTATTCTACCAACTTCATTATTTAATTTTTTTACTCTATCTTCAGCAGCTGTAGCTACAATAACATTTTTCCTAAGAGCTTCCGCAAACTCTTCGTCTGATAAGGTAGCTAAACCTAATTTATCTTTTAACTAGTTAACCCATGAAGTAAAGCCCTAAGTGGTCTAACCAGCCGCGACCATTGTATTGTAATAGTCTATTAAAGAATGAAGAGCATTATCTGAATAAACATTAAGTTCTTTAAAACCCTCTGCATACTACCTAATAAACAAATCTCCATTTGCCGGAGCATTTGTACCAATAGTCATTGTCTACAAAGCATCAGAAATTGTTAATCTTATTTTTTGTTTAACATTTTCTAGGTCTCTTGTAATGGCTCCCATCGGGAGTTTTATAGGAATAGTTAATGGTTTCTGTTCAAGTAACTTTGATGCCGCGCCAATACCATCTGTAAGCTATTTTGTAAATAACTTAACGAAACCAACGGTACTTACAATACCAGTACCCAGTGTTGCAAGTGTTTCTTTAAGATTTAAAGAAGACAGTCTTTCTAGAATATGTGTTAAATGGTCAAGTAGGCCTTTCCAAAGCTCATTATCAATAATTGAAACTTTAAATTCTTCCCATAAAGTTTTTATCTTATTTATTCTATATTCAACTGTGTCTGAATATTTACTGAACTGCTGATTGGCTTTGCCGGCTGAATTTGCGGCGGTATCCATAAGTTCTACAGTTCTGTCATAACCTTCCATAAGAGCAAGGAAACGAGACTGCTGTCTTGAGCCGGCCGCAATTGTAGCAATATAACGCTGAGTATTACGGTCTAATGATGACCATTTACCAGATAATTCAAGTAATACTTCATCAAGATTTCTAAACTGTAAATTTTCATCCTTAAGCTAAATGCCTACAGATTTTAACGCTTTATCAATCTTGTTAAGGTCTATACTCTCTACGTCACCTTCTACATCAGAAACATTATTCTTTAATTCACCAAATCTCGCGATAATAGTTTTTAAAGATGTACCGATGTTTTCTGCACCTTCCTGAGTGGTTTCAAGCATATGAGTAAGGAATACGGCTGTATTTTCAAAACTCATACCAGCAGAGTTTGCGATAGCTGCAGTTCTTTCCATAGCTGCCGCAATTTCATCAACGGTTGCAGCTGCGTGAGCGGCAAGTTCTGAATAAACGTCAGTAATGTGTGAACCTTCATTCATTTCCATATTGAAACCATGAAGTGTAGATGTCATTTCTTTTGTGGCTGTACTAAAGTCACTACCTGCTAATGTAGCAAGTTTCATAGTATCTGTTGTTAACTATAAAGCTTCATTAGTATCAAGACCTTGCTGATAGAAAAGAGCTGATGCCTGGATAACGTCTGTAGTAGACTGACCTAATCTTTCGGCCATGTTAGCATACTATTCATAAGAACTCCACATCTGCTTAACAGATTTATCAGTAACCATGGCGATAGAACCGAAGGCTTTATCTATGTTCTAAATGTCAGTAAATGTTTTCTTAACTTCTTGTCTTATTCTTAACCAAATAGTTTGGAAACTAAAGATATAAAGTAATTTTTGTCTTAGTCCCTCAATGGCAACACTAGCCTTATTGGCGCCGGTAGCCATAGTCTATTGGGTTTCGGCCATGGCATTAAATTTTGCACGACCCTCATCAACCTCATTATCTAAGTTGTCTAATATTATATCCTGTTGTGCTAATACTTTATTAATACGTTCTTCTTTACCTAAAGTACCTGGCAATATACGGTCTAATTGTGCATAAGATGCAGCTATGTTTTTTAATTGACCCTCAACCTATCTCATATATGCTGCACTAACTTTCCATGTACCAGATTCTTTATCTTCTGTACCAATTAATCGAGCATTCGCTTTAGCTTCTTTTCTTTCACCAACGAGAGCCTTACCTTCTGCAGTAAGGTCTTTAATTTTTTTCATTTCCTCAATAGCTGCCGCTAAATTATCATAGAACTATTTCGCACCAGTATTTGCTACGTTTAACGCGTTACCAAGACCATTTTCTGCAATATATTTATTAAGACTTTTCCATGCGCCTTCAACAGTCTTTGCTGTGAAAATAATCTCTTTTGCTCTTTGTAAAATAGCTGCTCTATTACCAGCATCTCTACCGCCGCCTGATAAGATATTCATAGATTTTCCGGCGGCATCAACGCCCTAATCTGTTATCATATTTAAAGCATTATTTTTAACAGTTTCTTTTTGGTTCTTTATAGCTTCTTCTCTAGCTTTAATATTATTTAATATATTAACCCTAGTCTGTAATTCTGCATTAATTTCTTTGTTTATAGCAGATTGTTTATCTGAAGCTACAAGAATGTTTTTCATTACTTTATCAATATTCTAAAAACCAGCACTACTAAAAACGCTATTTAAACCAGCTAACGCCACCTTAGTTTTTCCACTTAAATCCTTAACATCAACTCTTAAGTTTTTAAACTGTCTATCAAGGTCTTTAAAATTTAATATAAGGGCATTAACATCCTATTGATATTTATCAATGTCTTTACCAGTGGTAAAACCTTTTGTACCTTGCTGTTTTAATTTAGCATACTGTTTTTCTAATCTTTCTAAACTTTTATTTATAGGAGATAACGCATCGGAACTATAACCAGCAGCCTCCATCTCTTTTAATGCCTTTTTATAGCTAGAGACAAGACTGGTAGTATCGAGGTCTACACTATAAACTGTTTTATTTCCCATTTAATCACTCTCCTTTTTATAAAGCTTTTTGAATTAATATTTCAAGCTTATCTTTAATATTTATTTGTAAACCACTAAAGAAAAGTTTGAGACTATCTCTCCATATTTCAGGCACTTCGCCCGGAACAACTTTGCCTTGTTCATTAAGATAAGGCGCTAATTTATCTGCTATTTCTTCTACACTTTTTGGATTACCAAACATATCTAAGAATGCATCATCCCAAGTGCCTAATAAATAATCTTCATCTGTATTTCTATGCATCTATCTTCTCCTGTATGGAGTATATCCGAAAGCAAATTCTCCATTCATACTTCCCAAATCTGTTTTATTTTTTAGTGATTGATAGAAAGACTAAAAAATAGCAGAAGAAGGAATAAAATTAAAGTTGACAACATAAAAATTGTTTCTAAGTTCTTTGTATTCGTCTAACTGGTCTGCCTATCCATAACGTAAAAAATTAGGTTTGGCACGCTGTAGTTCCAACTAAATACTTGGCATTAAACCCTCGCCGAAGGCAAAGGTCTTGTCCACATAGTTATATTGACGATATAACCATAATCTATTTAATGTTTCGACAAGTCTATCATATATTGAATCAGTAAAGTATCTTGAAGCAGTCTTTTGGTTATAAATATTAAAACAAAAATCATACATTAGAATACCCTAACCAAAAGTAGAACCAGACTTAATCTGAAAACCTAAACCATTTAATTTACCTTTTTCTTCCTGATACATTGCAATATCAATAGCGTTTTGACCGCTACCTGTACTTTTTTGTCCAAGCACTTCGACGATGTATTCCATATTATATTCCGTATTCATGGAGTTTAAAAACAATGCCATTAATATTTCTCCCATAGTACCAGATGTTGCGGATAAAGTAGTTGTTTTAAACAACTCTTTGAGTAAATGCGGGTCATTTTCCATTAGCTATTTTAACCTACCCTAATGTTGCATAATCATAGATTCATTAATTATTACCCCATCATCTTTTGGTTTATTTGTTATAATTGCATCTGCTACTACCCTTAAAAAAATTTCTGCTACCTTATTGTAGTCTATTTTTTTAGAGTTGGCGGTAATTCCTGCCGCACGAAGCTAAACAACAAATTCAGACCCTTTAAATTTAGAGCCTAACTATTCACCGTCTTTTAACTATAATGCACTATATTTTGGATTCTATAGCACGCTACTAATCCCCAAATGTAAATTTTTTAACATAGTTTCTTGGTCTAAATTTAGCTGTACAAAATCTAAATCTTCATTCGGAAGATTTAGTGTAACTTTAAAGGCTTCTGCTACATATTCACTACCAACCTTTACCATTTTTATCTTATGTTTAACTTTCTCTAAGCCCCCATCCCTCACTACGCTAAAAATTTTTACATTATTTTTTTTCTCTCTTTGTACTTTTCCATCGGGGCCTTTTACTTTTTTATATATGGTATATGAACCATTGAGCATACCACGCATTATTACATCAGATAAATCGGCTAGCATACTTTCTTTTAATGCACCGCCTTTTCCGTCATCTAAGCCCTCCATACCTTTTCTAAAACGCCTGTAAATTTCTTCACCCATCTTTTTCATTACTATTTCTAAGCTACGCAAATTTACATTGCCATTACGGTCTAAAAATTCACCTTGCCATTTATTAGTTTGAAGCTCCGGAGTGGAAGCTATAACAGTTTTTCTCAAATCCTTCAGACCCTATTCACCGGTTAACTAGCCAATAACATCTGAATTATTAAAACGTTTTATAATAGAATTTCTAACCTAGAAATAATATAAATATTGTAACCACTCATAATTTGTACCAAAAACAGCTCTTTTTAAAGCTAATTGATAAGTTTTAAAACCATCTTCTGTTAAAAGCAAACTATATAAATGTTCAGGTGTATCTATTGGATATTCAGCTTTACTATATAGTTGCTATTCTTTGCGGAAAGACTGCTCTGATAACTCTTTAAAACAGCTTTCTAAATCTACAGCTAAATCTGCCTAAGTTAATTTCATATATAATCACCTGATATTTCATTATTTAAAAAAGTAACATTAAATATTCTTTCATCGAATCTATCTTCAGCCGGGAAACCAACAAAGTTAAAATCACTTACAACAGAGGTGTTATATGATGTTCCAAGCTTCATTGCTAAGTTTGAACGTATTTTAATCCGAGGAATTTCAAGTATAGCTGTAGTTGGCTAGCCAGTAATATAATCCTTAACAGTCATCTTACCAGTTAATCGTAAGAAGTCCTTAAATAATCTATTACCAACTTCTAACTCAATAATCTTATCTGTATAATCAAAGGTATAGTCAACAACCACCTTTTTATGTTCCGCCATAAAGATTATTGTATTGCCGCAAATTTCAAAGTTTTTAATGCGTTTACCAGTCTCCCCATCATAGCAGAATATGTATTTATCTGATTGCGGTGCAAGTGGTTTAAGTGGTATCCAAGGTTTACGACCCATTGGCATAGGTTCATTTTCCGGATTACCCTGTAAGCCTACTGGTCCATCAACGGCATTTGGTAAAAACTTTAAAAGACAAAAATAATTGTCTCCGTCTTCAACGACAGGGACTTCTTCCTTATACCCCACACTCTTTACAGTAGGTCTACCTATTTTAGAATCGCTTAATACACTCCAAGACGTTGCTGAGAGTATTCCGTTTGATATTGCGAAGTTTGCTTGTGTATCAGTTACCCAGTCCATTAACATATGATTATGATAACCGCCGCGGGCTTCTCTGATGTCTTTTTGTTCAGAAACCTGAGCTATATCAGCTCTTTCAAAATTGAGAATAGCTTCATTGATGTCATAGTGTTGACTACCAATAGTAATTTCCTCGTTTAATCTAAGACTGACATCATACAGTTCCTTAATTCCAACAAGATTATCTTCCATAATATCACCTCCTTTTTAATATTGTAGCTGAAACTGTTCACAAATAAAAAAAGAAGTGGGCGATTAAGCCCACTTCGTTATTAATACATTTCTTCATTTGCGGCAACTACCTCTTCTTTGGTTTTAAGAATTGGTGTCCGAGCATATCGTTTGCTCTGAGGAATAATTCTTTCGCCGCCATTTCTTTCATCTTTTTCTGTGTTGTAGAATATTAATTCAACAGCATCTTTATTTTCATCTATCGGGTCAAGAATACCAACATCAAACGAGAATGTTGCTGGCTCACCCTTTCCGCTTAGGTTTAATGTAGTTGATGAAGAAATTGTTGCTCTATTTATTACAATTTGACAAGGCTGGTCTTTACCGGTTGCCTGGTCTTTAACCATTGTGTCACCAACAATAAGATATTCGCCTTTGAAAGTATCGTAGTTAATTGGGATGTTAATGCCTAAGAATGAGATGTCGTTATCATCAGTATCTACCACTCTTTCCTTTTTCCAGTAGCACGTACCATATTTAAGTGTGATATAATCGCGTTTAGTAATAAGGAATAGAGCAATTGCGGCATCTTCATCTATCTTCGTGATTATAATATCATTTGGAGTTAATGAAGAAACCCATTCTGAAGCTTCTTGTCCATAAAGGCGTAATAAATAATCTTGAATAGCATCTAAGAACTTATTCTTTTTCGCGGCAAGAAAATCTTGCATAGTATCATATCTATTCATAAGGGTTATACCTTTTTGCTCAGTTATATCTTCTGTTAAGAAAGTGGATTGTGCAAAAGGCATCATAGTTTTGGCATCATAATAAACTATGTAATTATCCTTTTCATCTTTATACATTTTCTTTATGTTTGAGAACTATTCTACCAAATCTATTTTAAGACCATGAGGGTCGGTAACTGTACATTTTGTATAGCGGTCAATTTGTTTAACTTCCTTTAAGGAGTTCTACTGATAACCGTAATCTTTTATTTCATTGATTTCATCAGAGATAAGGTTTATAATTTGTTGTGGCATTGCTAGACATTGCTTTTTCTAAGTCTAGAACCAACAATATGGATTAGAATAGTCCTATTTATTAAGTCCATATGTGGTGTACTAACTAAATATTGTATCTAATTCTGATTTAGAGAGTAAGAACCATAAAATATTATCTAAAAATTCTTTATTGCCTATTACTAATTCAGTAGAGTGACTTTCCATAAAGCTGCCTGGAAATATCTAATAGAATATTTCGGCACTAGTATTTTCAGATGATAATGCTCTAGCTCCCTTAAAACCAGGCTCTGGCTCAGAACCACTGCCTATCACAATTCCAGCCATCTTAGCAACAATACCCTTATAACTATGAAGAAGTACAGTACAAAAACTACAATATAATTCTTTAGTTTCCTTATCTTCTTCTGAATAATACCTTATTCTGCAACCACAATTATAATCAAGAGTATCATTTAAGTGTGATTCAGTAATAAATTGGTATATTTTATAAGTATTATCAGTATTTAAATAAATAGCCACACCCTAAGCATCTTTACTTATATCTACATAAGGTGCCAAATTCTAAGAGAATGGAGTCTTTTGAGTACGGTGTAAATAACCTTGTTTTAATAACCATCTGTTTTCTGCTACAAGACCATTATCTTGGTCATCCTAATCATATAGGTATTTAGCGGTATGGTCATGGTATTCATCAACACCTCTTTTAATTACACCGCCATTATAAATTTCTTGTGGTATCATATCCCCAGTTCTTGGATTAAAACCAGCTTTCTACGCGCATCTAAAAACTATCTCCCACTCTTCATCAGTTAATTCCGGTGATGGGTAAGCTTTTGTAGAATATGAATTACGGCCATATTTATTTGCCACACTTAACTTAGCAATAGCAGATGTCCAAGGTGACATTTTCTGTGCTAACTGTCCTGCCGCAAGCATACTTAGAGAAGCCTGTGTAAATAAAGCATCTTCTGCCTTTAACTTAATATCTTTTGTATAAGACCACGAAATGGTCTTTCTATTACCTATACCACCATAGTGTTCAGATGTACCTACATTCTTTGAAAAATTAGTTAACTTCAAAGAATCAAGATATAGGACTGGGAGATAAAACTCCTCAGTCCCAATCCTGTTTATTGAGTATAAAGTAACGTCAGCTACATCTCTTATTCCTTTTTCAGCAAAAATATTCATTCGCTCTCACTTCCTTTGATAGTAGCTGAGTATTCTTCTGGTGTTAAAATACGCGGCTCTAAAGTCTAAGATGGTAATTTTGTTTCGTCGATAGAATATACATTTAATGTACCTTCTATAACTGCATTTACATTTTCCGGCGCAAGTTCGTAGTCTTCTGTAGTCTTTACTTCACCTTGCTCTTCACCAAGTAAGATAGGAGCAATATCTCTATCCTAAGCGTAAACCGCAAGCGTTAAATCTGGTTCGACAGTACCACTATATTCTTCCGGATATAATACTGGATGAGGACTAGTTTCCTCAACAACAGTTTCAATATTCTTGCCGCAAGGACAAGCATTATTAACTACATCATAAGCAGTTAATATAATCATTTGACCATTCTTTGGTCTTAATGCATTTAATTTCATTGAGAATACAGTTGGGTCGCCACTTGCATTTAAGTTTAATTTATTAGTTACAGACAATTTGCATAATGGAATTTCAATTTGGTACTTAATATCTTCTCCATATCTATCGCGCATAAAAGTCTGGCCAACAAACTTAAAGTAGCCGGGATAATGTTTAGAATCTATAATAAGTCTTTTGCCTAATGATTTGTGTTCTTTAGCCTTGAAACGTTCCCATTTATAATAACGTTCCCCACCTTTGATTATAGCTAAGTTACCTGTAACCCTTTGACCATTGCGGCGATAAAATTCAAAAGCATTTGGTATGTATGGTTGCATTGTCTTAGGGTTCAAATAAACCTTTAAAGGTGTCTGGGAATATTTGTCAAGGTATCTATACTGTCCGTGAAGCATATTTACATCAGTGTCTATACAGAAGTCCTGTTTAGCTACGAATTCCTCACATTCTTCTATATAGAAGGCATCGTCGTATCCTGTTTCTAGTTTGTATATAGTTTCTTGCGGCGAAGTAATATTAGTATTGTACACTACATTTACATTAGCAAAATAACGGTAAGGTAAGTAATCGCCATTGTTAATGGCATAATTTTCATCAGTTGTTCGTTGGCTATAAAGTTTATTGCGTTCGCAACCACTTCTATAACCATCTATATATAAATTCTATGTCAAGAACAAAACGTCCGAATCTGTTACATCTTTACCCCATTCCTTTAATGTAGCAATAGCCACTGGTTCATATTCCTTTTTAGCGTTGGTAATGTGTTCTCTTATCCATTCAAAAACTTCTCTACCATACTGATAATGTATAGCAAAGTATTCATTATCATAGGTATTATAAGTTTCCTAATCATGAATGTATGGAGTCTTATACCATGACTCTTCATTTTCTGTTGGGCCTTTACCATTAAAGAAATACCATTTCTAAGTCTGTTCTCTATAGAACAGAATTAAATCATTAATTGCAATTCTATTATTACCATCAGTAGATTCAACATAACCGTCTATCATCCAACAATATATAGACGATTCTCCAACGTATTGCTTATCATCTACGCCCCACCTATCCGGGATTATCATAAAATCAGAAAATTTTTCTGCAACTAATGTACTTGTTCTTAAACACTGGTCTGGCGCGAAATCATCCACGTTTCTATCGTAGAAGTATCTCAGATATAATCTTAAATAGCCAGCACCCAATTTACCTGTCCAGAACAAACTGTTTGAAGCTGGAGTAAAAAGAGCATCTTCTAAATTAACAACTATATCACGTCCAAAATCCCAAGCCATAAGCTTTGGATTGCAACTTCCGCCCGAAGAATAAGCAGAAGAAATACTTTCATCTACAGTGGACACCTTTAAGGTGTCCATGTAGAGAACGGGGATATCGACTTCATTATCGTCTTTGTCAAGTTCAATGGCATACAGACAGCCCTATAGGACTTCTCTTGTGCCGAACTCCTCAAACATTTCCATCTTATCCCTCCTTTATATTACTGTGCTGTAATTTTTGTTGAACCGTCCTTTGGTACAAGACCACCACAACCCTGTTTCTGAGTTTTTTCAACTTCAAAGAACTCAATAATCATCTGGCCGCCTTCCTTTGGCTATGCAACTTCAACTTCCATAGAGAATGTTGTTGGGTCGCCATCAGGACTCATTGTGAAGCTGTTGTTAGATTTAATCTTACATACAGGGAGTGTAATCTTAATTCTCTGGTCTTCCTGAGTATCGCGGCTTCTGATAAAGCTTTCCATTTCAATCTGGTATACACCAGGGAATGTGCCCTTATCAACGATAATCTTCTGAGTGTTAATTGGGTTCTGCTTTGTGCTAAGTGTTAAGCTAGCCTTAAGATATGGTTCTGACTGGTGGAACCAGTAGTCATCATCGTAAGGAGCCATTGTGTTTGGATTAACATATGCCCAGATTTCGCGGCTAAGATTTGGCTTCTTGCAGCATGGTACGCAAAGGCCTGTATCTTCTGAAACACCTTCTGAATCTGTAAGTGAGTAATCCACACCTGTTACTTCGCCAACAGTACCAACAGTTGATGGTGTTGCAAGTGTTCTCTTAATGTAAAGAGCACCTGTTCTATCAATCTTGAAGTTGTCTACTGAAGCTGTAGCTGCTGTCTTATCATCAAGCTCTGGGGCTGTGCTAAGGAAGATTGGGAAAGCAACCGCAAAACCTGTTACATCAGTAAAGAAATCAAGGAAATCTGTTTCTGTGTACCAAGTGTTGTAAGCAAGTGTTGAATGTTCATCGGCTAAAACTGTTGTGATACCCTGTTTAACAGTAAGGTTATTTGCATAATCAAGAGTTGAAACGTATGTTGAATTAGCGAATGGTCTTACTGTATCATCAAGGCCACCAACAATATCTTTTGGACCGATTGAGTATATGTCTTCCTTGTACTTAGTAATGATGTAATAAGCAAGAGCATTAATGCTATCAAATCTTACCCACATATCAATGCCGGCAAACTGTGTAACATCAACAACTTCTGTTACGTCAATCCAAGCAAGGTCTTCCTGTGCTACGCCGTCTCCAGCGATTTCTGGGTCAACATCTTCGATTTTTCTTGTTAAATCCCAGTCTACAGTAGTTGCACCAAGATAAGCTCTGATAGAACCATCAAGGCAAACTCTGATTTTTAAGAATGGGTAAGCATCAACATCATCTAAGTATCTAAGTGCCTTATCTTCTACAACGCTAGCACAAGCCTTTGTTGTTTCACCATTCTCGTTCTGTTTATGATAAATGATTTTTGCGGCTACCGGAGTATCCTCATATAAATCATAACCTCTCTTATAAGTAATCTCATATTTAAAAGATTCAGATGGCTGATTAATACCAACTGTCTGTCTTCTCTTAATTGGATAAGATTTACCATAGATATTAAAAAATCTATCCGGAACGATAGCTAATGACCTTACCTCAGACTCAATTTCTGCGGCCCATCTGTAAGGCTTACCCTTAACTGCACCGAAACCTTTAATATTTACACCATCAATAACAGATGAACGCTGTAAATAAATCGGGTCACCATTGAAGTCCTGAACAACGTCTTCAGAGCCATCTCTTGGAAGTAAATTACCAACTGTAGCTTCTGCACCATCATTTCTAGGATAGAAACATTTTTCAAAACGGCTAACTCTATCAACGCCGCAATTATTAACAAGTCCTGATGTTATATCAACCTGACCATTTTTCCAATCTGCGCCAAGAACACCGCCCCAGCATAAGCCGAGTGATGCTGGTGTACAAAGTGCATCTTCAAGTGTGAGATTAATTGTTTTACCGAAATCCCATGAAATAAGTCTAGAGTTACCTCTGCCGCCTTGTGCCCAAGTGCCATCAGCAGATTTTTCTGTAGTTGCAACCTTTAAAGTATCAAGGAATAAGGCTGGGAGGCGATAGAGTCCTCCCGAGCCATCCTTTTTCTTATGAATACTTGAAATGGTTACATCAGCGGCTTCCTTTATACCATACTGGTCAAATAAGTTCACTGAGTATCACCTCTCAATTAATCAATATTCTGTAGCGCCAATAGCGATTGCTTCGCCCTCGTCTTCTCCGTCAACCTTGTAAAGTTCAGCTTCATCAAGAAGGTTAAGGTTCTCAGTACCAACAATCATTGTTGAACCATCGTTTTCTTCTGTATTTTCTACAATTTCAAACTGAACGAATTTAACCATTTCGCCGTTTTCAGGTCTCTGAACGTCCATGTCAAAGCTGAATACTACTGGGTCACCATCAGCAGAAAGTTCGATTGCTGTGCTTTCGCTTGTCATCTTAGCTTCTGCAATGATAATCTGGAAGCTTTCGTCTTTACCAGTCTTCTTGTTTCTTACAACTGTTTCACCAACTACACGGTATGTACCTGGGAATGATTCAGCAGAAACAATGATTTCCTTAGCGATAGCGTTTCCGTTATAGCCAACTGAACGTGTGAACTTGATGTAAACTTCGCCCTTAGCAATTGGAGTACCATCCTGATATGGCTGAAGTGTTTCTGGGTCAAGATATACTGCCTGAGCTGTTGCTTCGCCTTCAGATGGAATACCTTCAGAGTTACCAGCTGGTACAATGAAGTTTCTCTTTGCTGTGTACTTGTTGTATCTGTTTACAACATCTGTGTCCTGAACAGCTTCAGCCGGGCTATTTCCGCCTGCCCAAAGAGCAGCCATTGAAGCCGGTGTAAAGAGAGCATCTTCAAAGTGAAGTGTGATTTCCTTACCGTAGTCCCAAGTGATAAGTTTAGCGTTGCCGCGACCACCTTCAGCCTGTGACTTCTGAGCTGTCTGGTTAAGGTTAGTAACCTTTAATGTATCGAGATAAAGAACTGGAGTGTACTTAGTAACGTTCTTTGTAATCTTTCTTGTCTTGATAGCAGCAACTGTGCAAGTAGCATCGAATGATGTACCGAATTCGTTGCAATCTACTGTGTGAATAAGACCATTCTTAACAACTCTTACGAGGTGAGCATCAGTAGCATAACCGTTTTCGTTAATCATCCAAGCAATCTTGTTAATTGCCTTTGTGCCGTACTTATTAACTACAAATACAAGTCCGAATGAACCGATTGTAATAAGTGCAAGGTTGCAAGTACCAGCGAATACCTTGTCCTGATAGAAGAGCTTGTTACCAGCCTTATCAAAGAACTCGAAGATACCGTTGTTATCTGTTGCAAGGCTCTTAGCATTTACGTTTGTAAGTAAGTAAATGTGTGCGCTGTTTGAAAGAGCACCGCTTGATGGGTCAACATAGATTGCTCTATTTGACTGTTTAGCTTCAGATGAAAGAATTCTAATCTGACCAACCTGACCGTCTGTGTCAGCACAAGCAAGAGCATTAAGTACGCTTTCAAGATTGTAAAGTGATGAAAGTGCATTACCAGTAACAAGGTCAGTAACTGCAACACCATTGATTGTGTAGCTATTGTACTTGTTCTGTGCTGCGATGTCGTCGATGATTGGTGAAGCAACAGTTTCCTTACCAGTTACCTTGTAGCCACCAAATACTCTTGTGAAGCCTGTTTCACTTGAATCTACAGAAGCGTCAAGTGTCTTAGCCTTCTGCTTAAGAGCATCAATTGCATCGTTAATGCTGTAGTGTGTGTCGTCGCCCCAAGTATTTACTGCATTGTAGATACCTGTATCAACGCCCTTACGAGCTGTAGCGAAGTCGTAATATGTATTATTCTGGTCGAATAATGTGATTGTACCTGTCTTCTTATTGTAAGCACCACCGAGCTGCTGTGGAACATAGAATCCCATTTCATTTTCAACAAGAAGTTCTGCATAATCGCTGTATGTGATGTCATAAGCCTTTGCGCTGTATGATTCTGTAAGCTGATTGATTGTCTTGTTTACTTCTACGATGTCGTAAAGACCTTCTGAAACAGAACCAGCTACGCCAACAACTACAACCTTTGTTTCGCTACCTGGAGCAGCCGCAAAGCTGTCATTGAATTCGATACCAGCAAACATTGAGTCAGGGTTAGCGAATCTATAACGTGTACCAGACTTTGTGATAAGGTTCTGATTCTTAGCGAATAACATGCATACCTGTTCAGCATATGAGAATTCATGTGTACCAGGTGTCTTATCGCTGTCCATTACATAGTGAGCAGCAGAATCTGGGTTGATGTCGTAAGCGCCCTGTCCAGCTTCGATTGAAGAAACAAGTGCTGTTGAGAATGTGATTGCATAAGACATAGCAGAGAAGCCTGTTGTAGCAACAGAAGCTACTGTAGCATCAGCAATGTCAGAAGCTGTCATGCTTGTGTAAGCAACTGAAACATCATCGTTTGAACCAGCTTCAGCAACTAAGCCCTGAACCTGAGCGATTGTAAGTGAGTTGCTCTTTGCAGATTCTACGATTGCGGCAACACTGTTTGAAAGTGTAGCATCAGCAAATGTAAATACTGCTGTACCTGTTGTTGTGTCAGCAAGTGTGAAAGTTACTGTGATTGTTCCTGTATATGTATCTGTGTTAGCTTCGCCGCGACATCTAATCTTAGAAATTGTGATTGTGTCACTTTCGTAGCCTTCTGCAAAAAGTTCTGCAGCGTCTACTGCGCTACCAGATTCATCGTTAACAAGAGATTCAACCTCAACGTTTGATGCGCCGAAAATCTTAGCAGGAGTACCACCCTTTACATAGTTTGAAATAGCTGTGAAGTCTGCGCTTGAAGATGGAACTTCTGCACCAACAGCATATGTGCCAGAAACGAGTGTACCGTCATCTGTAAGGATTGAAATACCCTTAACGTCGATTATATCATCACAATCGTAGTTGTAATGAGTAAGTATGTCAGCGTTCTTAAATACGTAAGCTTCAAAACCTTCTTCTGCGCCAGCGCCAGTTTCATCAAGTGGGTAAACCATTGTTCTTGTGAGAGCGCCTTTAAGAATAGAAGATGCTGAAAAGTTTCTACGTGATTCGTATGTTTCCTTTACTGTGTCGATTCTTTCGAGCATAAGGTCAACGATTTCACGAGAACCAAATTTTTCATAAAGATTGTCTGCCATTAACTTCAACCTCCTTAGTTAATCTTTTTTAGATAAGCCCCAATATTCGGGCTTTATGTTCTTAGGGTCTCCACCCGCCCATAGCGTGTGTAAGTCCTAATCCCATTTTTCTTTTCGCTGGTATCTTGAAAGTAAACCATAGAAACAATAAAGAGATTTATTCTAATAATCAATTCCGAAAACCTCGGCAATCTCCAGTAAATCTTCAAGACTCTGTTCCTCGCCGTTTTGCTACTGCTATTTGCGCTTTACTGCTTCGCGCTTTTCTCTTGCCAGACGCATCTTTTTGGCTATTGCAGATTCGTTCTCTGGCGGCGGCTCTGGAACATCTTTTCTGTTCTAAAGTCGCAAAATTGTTTGAAAGTCTTCAAAATTATCATTAGTAATAAGTCGCTTATCTTCCGGCGAACCGACAAGAACAGCGTTTAATTTTGGGAGTAATAATATCTCCTCGTCTATAAAGGTAGAAAAAGCCGATTCTAGTTCTAACAAAAACGAATCACTAGCCTCGGCATTTCTAAGCAAATATGTTAGTGGGCGAAGGTCACCAAATTCTTCAGGTTTAAGTCCTTTTTCGGTAATGATATTCTCAATCTCCGGAGTCGTAAGAAGTAGTAAACCTAAACGTGTATAATAGGTCGTTGAACCCATTTTTAAAAATTCGCCCATGGTAATAGGTTTAACTTGGCAGATATTAGAGAACCACGAAGGATAACCGCCATAAGCTTGTTCCTTTACCACTTTCATTTGATTAGTTGAAAGTGCCAACAGTAAACCTCATTACATAACTTCCCACATTCTTTGTAAGAGAAGAGAGGTCGAAACCGTCATATCTGATTTCTCCTAAACCATTAATTGTCTTGTTTTGGAGTGATTTGCGTATTTCCGCCATAATTGCATGAGGTCTTAAGTTATCACCAGCAATTAGCCATTCTTCAAATGGACTATAGACATATACTAAAATAGTAGAACGTTCATTTTTGGCATTATCATCATACACTGTACCGCCGGCATAAACTATAACAAGTTTACTTGTGGTTGTTTCATCAACAGCTTCGACTAATGGTACTACACGTATCTGTTTACCAAATATATCCTTCATAGGATTTTCTATGTCTTTATGCTGAGCCCCTAGTGGGTCAACATCGGTGTTAACTAAGAGTTTTAAAAGATTTTGGTTTTTAAGTAGGCTTTTAGCTATTTTAATTAAGTTCTTGCCAAACTCTTGACCATAATTAACTTTTGATTCTTCCATGTTAATCACCTCTTGTTCTCGTGATTCAAGAAGAAGTTGTCTTCTTCTCCTACCAAAATATCTCTCGATGAATTTGGCTCTGGCGGCGAAACGAGCGTTTCTTCAAATGAAAGAATTGCTACGTTTTTAATACTTAAATCGTCATTACCAGATATTTTCCATCCTCTTCCTTCATATGTAAAATACATATCTTTCTTAAGGAAGTCAAAATTCTATGTCATAAACTTTCTATGAGCAAGTGGTTCTCTATAGGATACTGCTCCGTATGACATTATCTTATCCTAAACAAAAACAGATTGTTCACTAACTATTTTTGCCGGGATAGTATAAAGAGTTTCGCCATACTGATTTGGTATGACAATAGTTGTATCAAGTTCTATAGCTTCATAAGATTGGTAGCCGTGTGTAATATCATCACTAACATAAACAACCAACCATAGTTTATTATATTCTACATCTTTGTTTTTTTGGTAAACCTTAAATATATCTCCCGTCTTTTGGCGCGAAAACTTTAAAGGAACTAAGATGTTAGAAACTATTTTATCTTGTGTCCACTTTGACGGCTATACAGAACAAGGGATTTCTACCTCTTCATCGTTTATACCATAAATTACGGCGCGATATTTTGTTTTCTGAATAAACAGCTTATCAAACTCACGTTCTTTCATGGTTCTCACTCTTTCCTGTATATTTGTGCCATCTTTATTCATTCTTTTTAAATAAACATCTTCAAAATAATTACTCATAGCACATCAATCCTATCAATGATATTCATGCACTCGAAAATTATTTTTCTATAATATTTATACGAAACAAAGCGGCAAGATGCTAATTTAGAATATAATACATAGTAATCAAAACTCTTTTTCTTGTTTTCAAAGTTATTTAAATCTATAAGGATATTATCGAGAAAAGTTTCCCATGACCCATCTTTTTCTCTTTCGCAGAGTAAACCGTATAAACGATTCTTAAGGGTTTCCTTATACTTATCTACGTATTTTTCGTCCATTCTTTCCGCCGCCTCCCGCTAATTGTCTATATTTAAAAGGAGACTTATTGACTGAACGATAGTATGTTCTCTCTAAGTCTAAAGCTTCTTTACAAACCTAATCCTTTAACTGAATAAATGTCTTTAAAAGATTAGCCTGTGAGAAGTCTGCTTCATCATATTGTGTCTTAATGTTTTCCCAACTGTCAACGGTTCTTTTGAGCCATTGCTGTTTCATAAAAGTTGCGATAACTTGAATTTCTGCATTTCCTATACTATCATCAACAAAGCACTGATTAGCTTCATCAATATCAAGTTTGCATCTTGGGAACTTAAAATAAGGGAGAGCCTAATCTAAGAAAGCTCTCCAGTCTTTTATGAACCATTCAAGTTCTTCCTTTGAATAACAATGTGACCATTCATCTTCGTTGACCTTTGATAGAAAAACGCCATAAACATCCATCAAAGTTGTCAATTATCTCACCTCATTATCTTCTTGTTGGTTTAAATACACCTTCCGGTTCTCTGTCCTCTCTTGCTGATGCGGCTCTCTTATCAGCTTCTTCAAAGGCTCTCTTCTTAGCAATCATAGCTACAGTGTCAAGGCCTGTAATTTCTTTAAGAATATCTGATTTTTCCGGATTATAAATATCATTTTTCGCCGCGAATTTTACAAGTTCTGCTGCTTCTTCATAAGTAACATGAGAAAGTCTTTCAACGAAATCTGGGATTGATGCAGTAGTTAAAAGCTGAACCTTTTCTTCATCTGAGAAAACAACAATATTTGTTGGAATTGTTGTGTCTGGTTCTTCAAGACCAAGGTCTATCTTATCTTCCATACTGTCAATAAAAAGCATACCAGATTCAATCATATTTCTAAAACCTGTCTGGAATAAAAGCTGTGCAACCATATCAAATGGAATTTCCTGAACTACGTTCTTTCTTGGGAATTCCCTTCTAAGATTATTAATAGGGTCTACAACCACTACTGTCTTGTCTGTTGTGTTTCTAAGTCTTACCATTCTTGTTGTACTCTGTAACATTTAAATTCCTCCTTTAAACTCCTTTTAAATATATAAAGAAAGGTGGTGAGAAATCTCTCACTCACCTTTTCTTTACTATGTATTCGATTTTTAAGATTAAAGTGTATTAATCTTTGATGGGTCTGCGTAATCAGTTCCCTGACCAACATTAACCTTGCCAAGTTTGTGTGGGTGGTTAACGAAGCCGAGGTTGTTAACGTCGATAATGCATGGGTTAGATGCAAGGTCGAGGTTTTCGTATACACACCAGTTGTTTGTTGTAAGAATTGCAACGCCGAATCTCTTGTAAACTTCAAGTTCGATTGAACGGTCTCTGTTCTTGAAGTCATCAATCTGTGTTTCGCCTTCGAATACAACCTTAACAATCTTTTCGCCCATGTTAGCTGGCATTACAAATGCGTACTGTGATGGAATCTGGTACATATCGTTGTTTTCGTCAACGAATGACTGTGGAAGCTGAACGATTGGTGTACCTCTGAATGTTGTTACGAAACCACCATTAGCAATATCGTTAATATCCTTTGGTGAGTAAACTGGTGTAGCATAACCAGCGTTTGAAGCTGGGTTAGCGAGGATTGGCATACCGATTGCATCAGGACCCATTTCAGCTACCCATTCTGGTGTAGCAAGGATTACTGCTGAACCGCCGCCATATGTCTTAGCAATTGTGATAAGTCTCATCATTGAAGCTGGGTCAAAGCCGTTTGTAGCAACCTTGTTAGCAATTGGCATATCAGAGTTCTGAACTGTAGCGATAAGAGCCTTAGCGATTTCTCTGTTGATAGCTTCCTGAAGACCTTCCATTAAAAGGTTGAAAGGTTCTGTGATGTCTTCATCACCTGAACGGAGTCTTTCGAAGTCAATGTAAGCAGCGCCACCGAAAGCCTTGCCTCCAACTTCGAAGTAGTCGTGGTCAAGTCTGAAGGCTTCGTATACACCTGAAAGACCTACTTCTGTAATGAATGTCTTTGCACGCATACGTCCTCTCTTAACCTTGAATGTGTACTTCTGGTTAAGTCCTACTGTCTTGTATTCAGCAAATACACCGAAAGCATCTCCAACGTACTTAGGAAGAACTTCATCGAATGATTCCTGCATAATCTGGAAGATTGTGTATTTGTTTTCTTCATAATCTTTTCTTGTTGCGCAGAGCTTATTAAATTCGTCTACGATTGTGCCCTTTACATCTGTAGCACTGTACTTTGTTACATCTGGAGAAGTACCTCTAAGTGCATGGATATAAAGTGTTTTGATTGCGTTCTTATCCATTAATTATCACCTCTCCTTATTAAAGAATCTCGAACATGAATGAGCATGTTCTGTCTGCGTTGTCGTATACAGCAACAAGCTGTGCTACTACGCCGCCGAGTGCGTCGTTACCTGTGATGTCATAACCAATTACAAGTTCACCATCTGAACCTTCAACAACTGCTGCATATACTGGAGTTGCTGTACCTGATTCGATGAATCTCTTAAGGTTAGCTACTACGTAGTATGAATCATCTGTAGATGTGCAAGCTGAAAGGTCAAGTGTGATATTGCTATCAAGGTCAGTTGTTGTGATTGAAGTTGTTGTGTCCCAAGCAACTGTGTTAGTTGTGATTCTCATACCTCTCTGGAGATAGCCTACTCTTGGAAGGAAATCCTTTGTTGTTGAGCAGAACTTTCTTCTGTTGTTTTCTCTTTCATCGTACATCTGTTCTGATGTATAAATCATACCGAGTGGAAGTCCGAGGTCTGAAAGAGCCTTTGTAGGTACAGTAACAAGTGAGTTTGGCTTGTTAACAAGAACACAAGCACCATTCTGTGCTACAATCTTATTACCTGTAGCAGCACCAGCTGTATCTACTGCGTTTACGTAAGGACCAACCTTTTCGTCTGAATAAAAATTAGGGTCGAGAGCACACTGTGCTTCTACCATGCCGGCTCTAGTGAACCATACCTGGTTTGGTTCAATCTGACCGTAGTTGTTACCTGAAGCTTTCTTACCATTACGGAAGAGGCCTCTGTCAAATTTTACAAGTGCCATTATTTATTACCTCCTTCTTTTTTCATGTGATTTTCAATAAGGGCACATACGGCATCAATTTCACCCTTTGAACCTTCATTCTTATAAATGAGTGTTGGTTCTTCTGTCTTGCCGAATGTAGCACCTGAGCTATATGCTGCGAAGCATAACTCTTTTCTAAAGTCTTCTACAGAATAATCAGCCATTTTTTCGGTAAATTCTGCAATCTGCTCTGCTGAGAGACTAGCTGAGAATTCATCAATTATTTTGTTCTTTTCTTCTGTTTCTACAGTCTTCTTATAAGACTCTAAATCTGACTTTTCATTATTTATGTCGGAAAGTGCTGAATTGAGTCTAACAATTTCAGCTTCTTTTTCCTCGATTGTTGTAGAGAATGAATTAATCTTTTCTTCAGCTTCTGCAAGCTTAGAATTTAATTCTTCCATTTTTGCGGCGAAATCTGTCTTAGCAGTTTCAAATTCAGCAACAAGTGCTTCATACTTAGCCGCGAAATCTTCAACAGGAGCTTCTGGTGTTGCAACCGCTGGTTCTTCAGCAGGAGCTTCTGGTGTAACTACTGTATTTTCTACTGGAGCTTCCGGCTCTACAACTGGTGTTTCAGTTGCTGCTGGTGCTTCTGGTGTAGCTACTGTATTTTCAGTTGTTGGTGTTTCTGTAACTGCTGGAGCTTCAGGAGTTACAGTGTTTTCAACTGGAACTTTGTTTTCATTTTCCATCTTCTTACTCTCCTCCTCAAAATAGTGATATAAGTCTCTGGCTCTTTTTCTCAGTTCGAAGAAAGCCGCTCCTTCAAAACACGGCTCAACTTCGTCACCAAGTACCTATAAGCCAAGTAGTCTTCCCTTTTTAAAAAGGAAATACGGTTCTCCGTCTTCCTCAGAAATCATCCACTCTCCTTCAAGGTCTTTAGAATAAATTTCCATTGATTGAGGTTTGCTAGGAATTAAACTGGCTTCTGGATAGAGGGCAGTAAAAAGAATAACGTCAGAACATGCGTATTCTCTCTCTATTCCATCTTTGTCTATGTGTTTTTCCCACGCAAAGTTTGGATTCTCAGGAACAATACCATAAATCTTACCGTCCGAATTTGTGTAACCATGGTCTTCAAAATCTAATTCATCCATATTAAAAATACCTTTAATTGGAGCATAAGGTAAAGACTCAATAAGTTGTCTCGCAAAGTCGTCCGTTATATATGTACGATTTCGATTCATTCCTCTATAAAAAAAGCGTCCTCTGCATTTTGACAGTGTAGCGGTCACTTTTTCCGGTTTGGAATAAAGAGATACTTCTATTTCTCTAGGAATTTTCACGCTCATGTTTTATTCTCACCACCTTTTTAATTTGATTGTTTGCTTGTCTCGCTAGTCGTTGTCTTACTTTCCGATGAACTTGAAGAGCTTGCAGTAGCAGATTTATTAGCATCCTTCGTAGCCTAAGCAGTAACGGCGTTTGTTTTACCGGACTGTGTATACGCAGACTGGAGAGGTTTAAGCACTTCGTCTAAATCAAGCACATCATTTTCTAAACTCTTAAGGTCACTAAGATTAACTTGGTTAACACCCGAAGCCGCAACCGGAGTAAGAAATACATAACCAAACGCTGCTAAGTCTTTGGCTTTTGATGTGTATTCTTCTATATTGTAGTAACTTACAGGAAGTATTACAAAATTAAAAGATATTTTCTTATTTCCAAATTTATTGTTCATGAGAACACTAAAGAAATGAGCAAGTTGTCTACCTAAAATCATCATCATAGATAAGTCATTATTAAGAGACATTTCTAAGCCTGATGGTGTTGACGCACTAAAGAGTTCCTTTGATACACCAGCGGCATCATAGACTAATTGTTGAGCCTATTCAACGTCAGTTCTATCTGCCTGCTCGCCGCTAAGGTCTAATAAACCAACCTTACCATAAGATGTAATAACATCAGTATCCGGGCTTTCAGAAAGCATTTCAACTACACCCTCGTGAATTTCAAGTGCTTCATCTGGCTCAAAAAGTAAGTTAAGACCATCGTGTGGAATTTCTTGTGTTACGATTCTCTTTAGTGAAAGTAAGTTTCTTTGTTTGTTGATGTCCCTGTAATCTTCTAAGTCATCAATCAGAGGAATTAAATCTAAGAAGAATGGTGTTTCTTTTATATAGCAGAAGTAAATACCAACCTTTTCAGAAATAAACATCCACGGGTCAGCATTTTGACCCTCCCTCTTATATTTCTTATATCCTTTCTGTACCTCAGTAGGATATGCTTTCAAAATTTCGCGGCGAAGTTTATCGTCACTAATTTCTTTATCGAAAAATCTTAGGTCGAATTCAATAACATCAACGTCTTGCCGATTTTTAAATCTGCTGCGGCAATATTCAAAAGGTAGTGTCTGTATTGCAATACCTTCCGGATTATCATGGATAATACCATAATAGCCGCCATCAACTAATACTCTTGTTGCGAACTTTGTACATTTATCTTCTATGTCAAAATTCGAGCAGAACTCTGCGGCTTCGTAATAAGACTTTTGATTAGTCTTTTCAGAAAGCTTGCCTTTAAAACCTTTTGCATGAGGGATAAGAAGCCATGAATAAGTTAAGAAAGTTGAGTAGTGAATGATAATTCTTTTATATAAACCGCTTATATCAAAGAAGTGTCTTGATAATTTACATTTCTCTATTGCTGTACCTTCTTTAACGATTCTATCAATTTCTTCCGGGGTATATTCATGAGATAAATGTCTTTTAGTTGATTCTCTGCCTTTAAGCTTTTCATAGGCGGCATCATTTTTAGCAATCATATCTCTGATAACGCTTTTGAATATATCAGTTCTTTTTCCTCTTAATTCTTCAAGCTACTTAGCGTCCAGACTTAACTCTGGTCCTTTATTTAAATCCAACCTTATCACCTCCTTCTTCTATTTTTATTGCCTCCACAACCGCCCCTACCACGAGAAGCGAATACTAAACTACGTCCGGCAGAACCATTACCTAAGCCGCGATTTCTACGTTTAGCTAAGTTTTCCTGTTCAAGCTAAACAACATAATACACACCCATTTCAAGGGCGGAGAATTTATCCTTTAATACTCTAGTATTGATTTGTTCTACTGCGATTTGGTTACTTACACCTGTCGCGCGAATCTTTAAATTGAGTATTTCTTTTAAAAGGATAGTAGTTAAAATGTGCGGCTGTAAACGTTTGTTCTATTCTTCCGGAGACATTCTAGCTCCTTTAATTGTAGAAATAAGTTTATTCTTAGCTTGCTGTTCTGAGATTAAGAACTTTAACTGACCCGAATAAATCTTTGAATATAGCATAGAGTGCATATCGCTATTTATCTGAGCATTAGCCTTAATACCATAAAGTATCTTTTCACATCCACGCGGCTGTAAAGGTAAGTATTCTTCCCTATTCATAAAGCCGTAAGGTGGATAAGTCATGCCGGTTCTACTATCATAAGTTTCCTTAATCATTAAGTCACCAAATGGAGCACCGACACCGTTAATATCTATTACGCAAGCTCTTGGATTATATTGAGCGATAAGACGTTTCTGTTCGATTACCTGAAGTGTAAAGTCTTTCTCGCTTTCTGTCCTACCTAAAATGTAGATATTTACCAGTTTCATTCTAAAAGTTTCATTGCTTGGATAGACCTTTAATACAGTACAAACAGATTGGCAGCCTTTTCGCGCCAAGTCGGTTGAGAGTATATAAAAGCAGTCTTTATCGCTTTCGCGCGAATATGTAGCAACATTTTCAGGGTTAACAACTCTACGAGCCTGTTCTAGCTTAGTAAAGTCAAACCATGCATCTTCTGAAGTACCAACAAATCGTGACATATATTCCTTTGCAAAACCTAAGCTATCAAAAGTAGATGATGTCTTTAATTCGTTTAAGTAAGCTTTAGATAAAAGTCCTGTTAATACTGGTATTCTATAGTCAAAACTAAAACAGAAAGTAGAACTTGGGTTAATAATCTACTGCTCAAATAACTCAATAGTCTTATCATAACAGAATGTATTCTTTTCCGAAGCAGATGAAATCCAAAGCTGTACCTGTTGTGGCTCTTCTTCATTCTTATCACCGTTTATCATAGGCCTATCAACGTTTAAGAGTGGCAAGATAATTTCGGCAATATCCGTAGGGTCGTGGTCACGGAACTCATCTATGATACCTATATTAGCACGCTGTCCTCTTGAACTGTTAAGAGGTGTAACAACTACGAAAGAAGACTTGTTACGGAATAAAAGTTTAATATAGTCAGTACCATAGTTTTCAACAGCAATTTCAGCTTTTAACATTGGCAGCATATCGAATAACTGACCAAGTTTCTACTGTGCGATTTTTGCAGACTGGGCTTTACCAGGCGAACAAATAAACGCTGTACATTTTGGTCTAAAAATACAAATCAGCAATAAAGCCAAAATACAAATAAAAGATTTACCGGCGGCACGGGGAGCTATTGTAAGAACTCGTCCGTACCTAATACATGCTCTTAAGAACATACGCTGGAAAAATTTAAGTCTAAACTTTGATTCAACAGGTATAAGTAGGTCAACAAACTTATCAGGATAGTTAATGAAATATTCCATGTAGTTTTTATAGAGGTCTAAATTCTTATCAACCTTATTCTTATCGACTTTTGCGCCTTTTTCTAGCTAAATATCGCCGCGATAAAATTTAGTAGTTGTATCCTTATTTATACCCCTTGTTAGTATCTTAAGTGAGTCTACAGTTAACATACCTTACACCTCAACCTTAAAGTCTTCTTCATCCATATCGTCGAATTGTGCGGCAGCTTCTTGGTATTCATCCCAGTCAAAGCCACTATTTGTAAGTCTATCTGCAGCCTTAAGAGCTTCGATACGTTCTTTGATTTCGTCGGCAATACCAGTCTCATTTACATATAAGTATCTAGCCTGATACTGCATGATACGTAAGGACTTATCAACTTCATCGTTATTAGCACCCCTAGCATAGTTAGGCTTAAATCCTAATTTCTCCAGATAGGCGCAAATTTCGCCCCAACTGTTAAAATCGTTACCGTCCTTAATTTCGGTAGTAGTAATGCCGGCACTTTTACATAAGGTATCATAGGCTTTTAAATCCTTATCAATTTCGACCCCGGCCCTTAGCTTTTCTTCCATTATTAAAGCTAACTTACAAGCTTTCTTAATTTGGTCTTCGTGCATTTTATTAGCAATGTTAACAGAAGACTGAATACCAGAGTACAAATTATCCAAATATTCCAGCTATTCATCATCGTACTGAGGACCCCATATAGCCTTACGCTCAATTCTTTTATCCTCATCTAGAGCCGGGATAACCTAAGTCAATTTGTCTCTTTCTTCCAGTTCCATATATAAGTCTTGATATTGTTTCCAACTTAAATCCTCATATTGTTTTTGGCGGAAAATTGAAGCGTATGTACCAAAGGCATCGCATCTGTCTACTTTCCAAACCTTTGCAAATTCTTCAGGTATAAAGGGGATGTCTGCCAGCTGGCAGAGTTTGTTAGCGGCATTCCATTCATTATCCTTATTCTTACTTAAGTATGACTAAATACAATCGCGGCAAATAGGTAATGAGCCGCCAAGTAAAGGATTGTTAGTGGCAATAAATTTTGCCACCGACAATTCCTCTTTACAAATACAACATTTCTTAGCCATTGTCTGCCACTTCCTGGTTTGCTGCTGCAATATCGCGGCACATCTTCATGGTCTTTCTTTTCTGCATCCTATTCATTAAGGTAAATCTAAATACAGTCTCAACAATAAGGTTCTATATGGCATCTGTTTCCTACATAAAAACCTTACTAACTAAATCCTGTAACTCATTACCCTCAATACCCACGTATTTCGCAAGACCAATGATGTCGGACATCTTAAATCCGTTTACCATTAGTTCCATTAATTCCTTTTCCATTTAAATCACTCCTTTACTATATAGCCGCGATTTTAGGTACTACTTTCGCGGCGAAATTATTTTTGACCCCCGGTGGGGCCTGTTGGCGAAGCCAACAGGGGTCTTACTTCTTTTCTTCCTTTTTCTTCTCCACACAATCCTTACAAATACCATTCCATCCATCCACATTCTTTTTCTTCTTGTGCCACAATCTCTTATCCCTCATCTTCCATTCCCCACAACAACTACATTTCTTCCAAGCCTTATCCCAATCCTTACAACACCATTCATCATAAACTAGGTCTGCCTAAGCCGCTACCTTTTTACAACAAGTGGTCCAAATGGTACTAATATAATTTGGGGCGTGAGAATAGCCGTGGGCCTCCAAATCATCTAAAATTTCAAGGTTCGATTTGCCGGCCAACTTCCCATCCCAAATAATAGTTTGTTGCTCACTAAAACCGGCCATTTTCACATACTTATCAAATTGGTCAATTAGGGGCTTGTTTTCATCCCTTAATTCCCAATACCCAAAACCAATTTGCGCAATGTGCTTCCAGTTCGTCATGTCGATAGTATTACGTGGCGGGTCGAGAGGTATATCTACCACTACCCCATTATGAAATGGGTTTTCTAAAACCCCGGGGATAGAGTTACTTAAAGGCCAGGTATCGAGAGAAGAAACTGACGGCTCCCATGCTGAAGCGTGGTCTGGTTTTTTGGTAATAGGAGATTTTACTTGGTCGCGAAGCAGGTATTGGTCCTTGCGGAGTTCAACTAATAGGTGCTTAAACTCATAGTATTTTTTTGAGGTTGGGTCAGTTTTTTCGAGTACGGCCTATACAGCGTCAATTGAGTGCCATAGGTCGTTAATGTTAGGGAGATTGGCGTTCTACGGGTCATCGCGGCTAAAAGATGGTTTTGGGACACGATATTTTGTACGAGAGAATGTCGATGGTGTTTCTATAAATGTAGGGGAATCGGTTAATTCGTCTAGGGATAAAGGGGTGTTTTTTGAGTAGTCGTGTTTTGGTTTTAGAGAAACGAGTTTGCGGTCTACGGCTGAAAGGCCAGTTGAATCTTTGCCGTAGAGAAGATAATTGGCTGCTTGTTCAGCTTGGGCCATAGTGGTTGGGGGATTTGTACGAACGGCTTCGATACGTTCGGATAGATTAGTGTTTAGGTTATACATATAAATGACCTCCTTTTAGGGTTAGGGTTAAAAATGTGGGATAGGATTTTTCCTTCGAGTTTAAAAATTTTTTGTGTGTGGGATTTGCTACCGGGCGCAGCCCTTTTGGATTTTTCTGGGCATTTTGTCAAACATACCCCCGAGTACGTTAAAAAAGTAGACAAAACAAAACCGGCGCGATATTAATGCATACATATGGGATAAATCGGTAAAACTTTAACAGTTCGGATTTTAAAAAAGGTATTGCAATTATATTTTTAATGTGGTATTATAGATTTAGAAAATTTAATACACAACACGAAAACGGGTGATAAGGTTGTAAAAACACAGACGGAGGTTAATATGGATATAATTTTTAAAACGTCTGAATTTAAAATTAAATTCAGAAACAATGAACGCACAAACGAAAATACTGAGTATATCGGAAAATACTTAGACGCTTATTTTTCTGAACTTTACTCACAGAAAATGCTTATTGTTTACACAACAAAAACCGATGTTTTCATGCATGAGATGAACTTTAACGATGAACACTTAGCACTTTACAGTGGTTTTTCATCAGACGGTATACCGTGTTTACGTTTAAGGTTAGGCGTGAAAGATATTAAAAAATGGAATACAGAAAACGATATAAAAATCGGTACACTGGAAACATTTAAAGCATACTCAAAAGAACTTGCCAATAACGGAAAAGCAAGTGAAAAAATGATATTTGAGTATAACGGACTGGAGTGGCATGATAACAATATCAAACATTCCGAAAACGGTGATTTTAAGGAATATCAGATTAAGTATTTTGATAATGCATCAATTTTACTTGAAAATTCCGAAAAAATCAAAGAACTTTATAACACATACATGTTTTAATAATTACTCATAAACAACGAAAACAAGCGTTTTTCAAGTGTTATTCGTTCTGAATAGCACTTGAAAAACCAATTAAAAGAAAGAGGTATTTATTATGATTAAAGCCATTTTAACATCTTTTTTTTGCGGTGATGACATCCACGAAACTATTGATTTTATCAACACTAAGAACCCTTCAAAACACATCCACGTCGGTGAAAACAGAATGATTCCTAACAAGTATACTGGAAAACTTGAAATTGATATTAACAACATCGGAAAAAGATGTGTTTTAAGAGGTTATATTTATAAGCGCTTTACATTTGAAGACTATACCGAAACTATAATAAACAAAGAAAATAACATCAAGGTTAGAGTCACAATTTATAATTTAAAAGTCTAAAATTTAAATAGCAGGTTTTAAAAATCCGTTTTGATTTGGTTTAATACCGAAAAATCAAAACGGATTTTTTATTTATCTTTTTCTGATTACTGATATATTTTTAAATCCGTTTTTAAATGCCCTTAAAACGTTCTGTAATGCGTTTTAAGCGCCGTCTGATATGTTAGTAGTATAAACTATAGGGTAAAAATACACACGCCTTAAAACGCATTACAGAACGTTTTAAAAGCATATATAAAAACATCAACATTTATTTGATTTGTGTTGATTATTTTTCACGGGATAAATTGAATAAATATGCATTTTACGCATAATTATTCATTCTATTATAAATCAACATTTTTTCGGTTTATGTTGTGTAAATAATTTGTATTTTATTTGTATCATAGATAATAGACACTTAATCATTTAAGTGTTGCATAAACGACACTTTAAAATACAAGTGTTTAATAATCAACAAATTGAACCAAAAGTGTTGAGTTCAATTTTAAGTTCAATTTGGAAAAATTATGAATTGAACTTTTTCCGTTTTTTCCAGTTCAAAATGGTAATTCCGGTAAAAGTTCAATTCCGAAAAATTCCAGTTCAATTTCCGTTTTTTCCAGTTCAATTGGTAATTCCGGAAGTTCAATTTCCGTTTTTTCCAGTTCAATTGGAATTTTATGGAGTTCAATTTTCCAGCCTTTTCCATGGAAAAATTTACCATTTTCTGCCGGATTTTTCCATGGAAAATTCTGACATTTTCTGTAAAAATTTTCCAATGGAAAATTATTCATTATTTTTCCAGTTTTTGACAGTTATGGAAAATTTTTCCAGCTCTGTAAATTTTTCACATTTTTTGGTAAAATTTACCATGGAAAATTCTGACATATTTTCCAATTTCTTCCATGGAAAAATTTTCCGGGTCGGGCAATTTTCCAGTATTTACCATGGAAAATCTTGGAAAATTGCCCGGGCGATTTTCCAGATTTTTCCAGTTTCCTCCAGAATTTTCCATAAATGGAAGGTTCTAGGAGCTGCGTTTGCCATAATTTTCCATATATGTAAGGATATGGGAGCTGCGCTTCCAAATTTTACCATTTATGGAAGAAGATGGGAGCTACGTTCCGGTGGTAAAATTTTCCATTTATGGAAGAAGATGGGAGCTGCGTTTGCCAAATTTTACCATTTATAGAAGAAGATGGGAGCTACATTCCACTGGTAAAATTTGGTAATTATGGAAGAAGATGGGAGCTGCAAATGGTGGAAAAATTTTCCAAAAATGGAAAAATATGTAAGCTGTCTATTTTTGGAAAATTTTCCTACAGCAGCATTACTTTGGTATTTTTTACTTTCTGTAATTATTATACCATACATTTCCAAAAAAGTAAATAGTTAAGGTTTTTGGTAATTTCGCCGCGATTACCATAATATAACAGTTATAACATAAAAAGGTCGCCGCCAATCTCTTGGCGACGAGAAGTTAAATTATTTGTCATTTTCTGCAGTTTCTATAGTTTTTTCATCAGATAGTCTACCACGAAGATATTTTACACTATATGGTACATTATCTATCGTAATGTCTGCGCCTTGGTCAAATCGTATTGTATCAGGAACATAAGTCTGATTAAGTAACTTTTCATACAGTAAGCGTTCTAATGTTCTTCCGTTGTTACTATAGCAATATTTTGCTTTAAATTCTTCTTCAGTACAAAGAATTGTCGCTTTTTCTAACATTCTGTTGATTGACTTCTTAGTTGGTCGCCAGTCAAGAGTTTTTGTTTTAGTTTCGGAGTTTGTGTTAAGATAGTAGTCAAAATATTCATCTTCAGTAAAATAGGTGTAAATATTTCCCTCAAAAGGAAAACCATAGATTTGATGCTTAGTATAGACAAGTTTTCTATATCTTGCCAGATACTCATTTTTTTCCATTTCTTTGTAGATATTCATAAATACCATTCCTTTCCAAATTGCCCGAGTGGGTTGTTGTTTTCATTGTCTTTATTATACTATTCTTATGTGATAGAAATGTGATAGTTTTGTGAAAGTTATGTGAAAACATTTTATGGTATTAAAATGAAGATATTTACAATTATAAAAGATTATGTTATAATTATTATAATTAAATAATAATGGAGAAAAATGTTTATTTGTAAAATTTTTACAATCTTGCCGCGAAATGGTAAAATAAATCTTTTGGTAATATATGGAAAGTTGCCCGGGCGATTTTCCAGATTTTGGTAAAAATGTTAATCCGTTGCCAATGGCAGTCACCGTGGAAACTTTTGACAAAAATGTAAAATAAAGTACCGTGGAAAAATTTTACATAAAAGTAAAAACAGTACCGTGGAAAATTTATACAATAAATGTAAGAAAAATGGTAAGGGAAATTTATACAATAAATGTAAGAAAAATGGTAAGGAAAATTTTTGTAAAAATGATAATAACTTGTGTTGAAAACTCTTTGTGCATTTTAAACAAAATATACCCGTAATCTTTGGTAGGTAAAAGTGTTGACAAATCCCTTGTAATGGTGTATAATAGATAATGTAAGGAGGAGGTAAACTCCTCAAGGAAACAACTACCAATAGGAGGTCTATAATTATGTTCAGATTTAAGGTTTACGCAGACAAGGAAGTTTTTGACAGAGATGGAAACTACGACTACGACGAATACGGCAAGGTGGCAGAGTTTGCCATTTCAGGCACTACTTCTCAGGAAGTGGTAGAAGATGCCATTAAAACGGCAAATGACCGCAGCTTCCAGATTGTGGAAATGGACGAGGAAGGTCTTGCCAACTTTGTTAAGGTTGCACAGAAAATGGATTTTATCGTTCATGCTCCTGAAGAATGGAAAATGTGGGATGTTATAGTTACCAACGATTCCCTTGGAATGATTTGGGAAATTGACGGTCTTCGCCATTTCTTAAAGAGAATGGCAAGGGAAACCGAGGAACTTTGGGAGAAATTGGATTACATGGAATAAGTGGTAATTGGGAAGGGAACTCTCAGAAATGGGAGTTCCGCCCATAAATTAGAAAGGAATGGTATATATGTCAAGAGTTTGGGAAATTAGAATTAAAGGGGAATGGTTTCCAATTCGTTGCTATTATGAGGAAGATGTGGAACCACTGTTAAATCTTTACAGAAAAAGAGGAAAAATACAAGATGAGTCAGATTATACCGTAACTACCAGATTAATGGAAATTGAACCAAGATGGGACATTTATTCCAGTGATTACGATTATTGATAAAATTTGGAAGTCTTGTCAAAAGCAAGGCTTCCATTTTCTGGTATTATAGAATTGGTAAAATATAACAAATTGCCGAGCGAGGAAAAATTTTCCATGGAAAAATATGGTAAAATGCACGGGCAATTTGGAAATATATGGAAAAATGCCCGGGCGATTTTCCAGATTTTTACAGGTCTGACAAATCGTATAATATATGTCATAATATAACAAATGTCTTTCGGTGGAAAATTTTGGTATATATGGAACGAACAGGGAGCTACGTTCCGATGGTAAAATTTGTTAAAAAAGGAAGAAGATGGAGCTGGGTTTTTATGTCAGAAATAGGGGAAATTTTACAATGGGAGAAGCTGGGAAAACTGTAAAACCACAACATGGAAAAATATGAGAGAACTGTGATTTCCTGACTTTGTGCATATTGCACAGTTTCAACACTGTTTTTTTTACTTGACATCTGCGGCGGGATATGGTATAATAATAACAGTGGAAGAGATAAGACCACTAAGAAGAAACAACCCAAACCCAATTTTTAGGAGGACATTATTATGGAAAAATTTGTAATCACACTGGCTATTCTTTGCGCAAAGGGACAGGAAACTCAGGCTGTCAATACTTGGGAAATCACCCTTGAAACTCCAATTAAGGATATTAAGGACATGATTTCCAGTGCTGCCCAGGCTGGTTATTTTCTGGATGTTGAGGAAATTCCTTGCGACTTTACCATTGGTTACCGCATTATAGATTTAATGTCAGCAGTTGCCACAGAAATGGGTTTCCGCCCAGTAACTGGTATGTGGAGCGAATGTTGGTATGAAAACAATCTTGTGGTAGTTGATGAAAAACTTGGTCTGATTGGTGATGTGTCGGATGTACAGTCAGAAATTGACAGACTTACCGATTTAATCAAAGAAATGGAAAATGAATACCATACTTACGAATCATGGAAGAAAATCCATAGAGAGGGTGAAGAGGAAGAATAATCCAAATTCCCCAAAATGTGGGGCTCCTACCAAAAGGTGGGAGTTCCACTAAAATTTCACTCAGTTACCATATAATCCCATGCGCCATCGAAATGGTAAATACTGGAAAAATGCCCGGGCAAATTTCCATATTATACCAACTTGTATGGCAGTTTTCCAATATATGTTAAAAATATTTTGGTGGTAAAATATGGTAAATATGGAAGGAAAAGGAGCTACGACTGGATGGTAAATTATGGTAAAAATGGATGATTAGGGAGCTGTGCAATATGCACAAATTCAACACTGATTTTTTTACTTGACTTTCGCCGCAATCCGTGGTATAATATAATCATAGAAACAAAGAGCGTAACGCTCGGAAAGAGGTATATTATGGCAAGAGTAACAAAAATGATATTAGATGTTAAGGTGGCAAACATTTCCAGAAAAACTGGCAAAAATTATAAGTTAGAATATGCCAACGGTAGTGTCAGACTTTGCCGTGTTTGTGAACAGGGTGGTCTGGAAACTATTTCCCCGTTTGTCAACAAAAGAGAAATAAACGACATTTTGGATACACTTTACAAATTCCTCCATGTTTGATAAAGTGTAGTTAATTTGATAGGTTGTTTCCTAAGTTTGGGCGATTTCGGTCGCCCTTACTTTATACCCCATTATTACCATATTATACCAAAATGCCCGGGCAGTTTTCCATATTTTGGTAATCATGGTAGTAAATGTTTCGTCAAAATGACGATGATATTATGTAACAATATTTAACGTCAATATGACGGCGCAAAATGTAACAATATTTAACGTCAATATGACGGCGCAAAATGTAACAATATTTAACCGCAAGATTTGATAATGGTAAAATATGTTTTCACACAGTTTTCACCAAACTATCATAATTCTATCACATTGCAGCAGTATAATGTATACATAAGGTTGAGGGAGATAAGAACCCTCACAGGAAACAAATGGTATATCTATGGAGGTAATTATTATGCAGAAAATGGTAGTTTTATTAGCAGTTATTGGTGCGAAGAAAATGGAAACTCAGGTTGGTAAGAGATGGGAAATCAGTCAGGATACGCCGGATGAGGTTATCCGTGACATGATTACCACAGCCACCATGGACGGCTTCTATCTGGAAATTGAGGAAGTTCCGGTAGACATGGCAGTTAATAGCAGAATTGAGACAAAATTGTCAAGGGTTTCCGAAGAAATGGGTTATCACCCAATTACTGGAATATGGAGTGAATGTTGGTATAAGTACAATTTAGTTGAAGTTAATCCAATTTTTAATGTGATTGGTAATTTCGAGGAAGTTAAGACAGAATGTGACAGAATTGTAGAACGATACAAGAAAATGGAACATTTTTACTCCGATTACGAATCATGGAAAAAGTGTAACGAATTAGGAGAGTGGGAATAATCTCCCATCTCTCCCATAAAAGAGGGGCTTCTGCCAAAAGGTGGAAGCCCTTCCGCACGCCCCAAAAATGGAAGATTTTGGAAAAATGCCCGGGCATTTTTCCAGTTTATGCCATTGGTATATTGTAGTAAGAGGCCCGGGCAATTTTCCAGTTTTTACCAGCTTGCACGGCATTTTTCCAATATATAACAATAAAGGAGCTGGGATAAGCTGGTAAATATGGAACGACTAAGGAGCTGTGCATCCTGCACAAATTCAACACATATTTTTTGTGAGCTAAAAGCGTTGACAAATGAATTGAACTATGGTATAATAATAACAGTGGAAGAGATAAGACCACTAAGAAGAAACAACAACCATTTATTAGGAGGAATTTTATTATGATTACTTTTATCAACACACTCAACGGTGAACTTATCAACCTTATTCTTACTCGCAAAAACTGGGAAACAATTATGGGATTTATCAAGGCTGGCGTTCCATTCTATCTGTGGCTTTGCCTTGATAGTGGTTATAAATGTTCATATCATACGTTTTTCATGCTCCTCAGTGCTTGCGGCATCAAGTCTGATTGCTCATTCTATAACACTGATGACGAGGATAATCCAGTGGTATATCGTACCATTGATGGTACACTTTATCAGGTTGACAATAAAATTTATGAAATTATCAAATAATCCATATATACCTCATTTTGGAAGACCGTCCACAATTGTGGGCGGTTTTCCGTTTGTCCCATAATTTCCATTTTTTGGAAAAGTGCCCGGGCAATTTTCCAGTTTCTTCCAAATAGTATGGCAGTTTTCCAGATATTACAAAATTGTCCAGGCGGAAAAATATGGTAAATATGGAACGACTAGGGAGCTACGTTTGCCGCAAAAATTTTTTCAAAAACGCTTGACAAATGAGCTATAGTATGCTATAATATATATAGAAACGGAGGTGATAGCAATGAAAAAGTTACTCGGTTTCATTGCGGCATTATTCATAGTGTGGATTATAGTTAGTTTCTTTGACGTAATTACACACAACTTAACAAATCAAGAGTATTTAAGTTTTAATGCATTTAAGGTATTTATGGAGGTAATTGACAATGTTTGATGTAACAAAAGTAGACTTTACAAGACCAATCACAAGGCAAATTTGTGAAACAGTTAAAAAGTATAATAATTTAACAGGAATTAACCACGGTACTATTGACATCGTGGATTGGAACGATAAGACAAATGAAGTAACGATTAAAATTACTGACGGCGAAAAGTCAGCAGTTACGACAGATACTCGTGAAGCAATACATTTTTCGTTAAAACTTTTACTTTGTACTGCTACACTGATAAATCAGGCAATAAACACACCAAATGTTGCAGGGATAATGGACTGATAAATAGAAAAATATGGTAGAACTTTGGCGGTATTCGTACCGCCACTTTTTTTGTGGTATAAATGGTAAATTATGGAAAATCGCCCGGGCATTTTTCCAATAAAATCCATAAAAAATTTTTTTAAAAAGTGCTTGACAAATGACCGCCTATATGGTATAATATAATTACAGGGTAAGGGAAACAACCAATTAGAAAGGACTTGATTTTATGAAAAATTTTAAGGGTGTAACAGTAATTGAGGTAATAGTATCACTGGCAATTGTTGGCGTACTTGCCGCAATTCTCGTAGGTGATTATAGTCAGTACAAGGAAGATACTGCCAAATATAACCACGGTATTTGTACAGGTTGTGGCGGCAATTGGAAATGTATAGAGGTTAGAGGTGACAGCACTATGTTATATAGATGTAACGAGTGCGGAGAAGTTTTTACTACACAGTTTAAATTAAAGTAATAAGGAGTTTTAGAAATGAAGAATTATAGAAGTTTTGTTGACGTAAAGGCATTTGCTCAGAGTGCCGGACTTACAGGATTAATTATCTTAGTAGTTAACATTCTGTTTGGTTAATTGATATTTTCACACCTCCAAGGTTGTTTCTATAATGGAAAAGGTTGGGCGAAAGTCCAGCCTTTTTCTTTGCCGCAAAATTGGAAAGTTTTACCAAATTGCCCGGGCGATTTTCCAACTATTTCCAACCCTACCATAAAAAATTTTTAAAAAAGTGTTGACAAATACCCGTCAGTATGGTATAATATAATTACAGGGTAAGGGGAAAGAAACAACCCGATAGTAGAAAGGAATGGTTTATTATGCCAACAAGAGAGGAATTTATGGTTTTACTCGGTGAAAACCTGAGTGAGGAAGAATGTGTTAGATTATTCGGTTGTCACAAGGATGATTTACTCGATGCTAACGTAAAGTGGGATTATAATTTTGAAACAGAATACGGCATTTTCTGTCAGGAAATGGAATACGCAGAAGAAGTATTAAATAAGTAAAGAGAGGTATTTAACATGAAAATAATTGATAAAACAAGAAGACCGGATGTTGTTGAATTCGTTGACATTGAAGCGGGTGAGTGTTTTAAGGTGGTTGACAGCCGCTTTGACAATGAGGACGCCATTTTTATAAGGACGAATGTTAATGTTTATGATGATAATAACGCCGTCTGTTTAAATGACGGTATAATTGAATGTTTTCCGAGTGATACAGAATGTATTCTTGTAGACGTTGAACTTACGGTAACACACAAAAAGTAAAATTTTGGGCGGCTTTCGAGCCGCTCATTATTTTATACCATAATTACCATTTTTTACCAATTCGCCCGGGCGATTTTCCATAAACTACCAAATAAAAATTTTTAAAAAGGTGTTGACATTGCCGCAAAACTATGGTATAATAAATATAGTAAAGGAGGTTACTAATATGGTATCAAACATATTTTTGTTATTAACATTACAACTAACTATGCCGGCAGATAATTACAATTCATGGTTCTCACCAGAAATTGCCAGTGTAGTGGCAGATGCCACAGTTAATGGAGAATACTACCAGCACTTGGATTTCAATGGTGATGGTGTATTAAATGCAGTAGATGCTTTTAGCATTTACAAGCGTTATGCAGAAAATGAAACATATGGTAATGAGTTGACAATTGACGAGAATACAATCTATAGCATCGTGGAAGAAAATTACAATCTCGACAATGTTATGGAGTGGGAACTTATGGGATATGACAATAAGTTCTCAGAAATGTCAAATGTCGATTTACTTGTCAGAATGAATGATGGTACGGCAGAAATAATAACATTAGTGGTAAACCCAATTGAAGAAAGGATAACGGTGGTAGAAAATGGCAGAGATTATTGATAGAACAATCTTAAAAAAGGAAAATTTTGGAGTTCTTGAAATAGGTACTTATTTTAAACTTTATGGTAAGTTATATGTAAAAATTGACTATTCTGATGAAGATAATAATGCTTTTGAATTAAAAGGAAACCATCTTAACACCTTAGAAACGAATGATGAGGTAGAAATAGTTGACGTAGATTTTATAGTTAAGAATCCACAGTAAAAAACTGGGCGGCATTTATTGCCGCTCTTTTCGTTTATTCCAAAAATGGTAAATTTTGGAAAAGTGCCCGGGCGATTTTCCATAAAAATCCAATAAAAAAATTTTTAAAAAGTGTTGACAACCGCCGCAAAGTGTGCTATAATATAATTACAGGGTAAGAGAAAACCCTAAACGAAAAGAACAACAACTAATTGTAAACTATGGAGGAATGTATTATGTTTATGAATCTTGTGTATATTGATATGGACGTTAAAAGAGAATTTGAATTCAGATTTAACCTTGCCGGACAGCGTGAACTCGGAGAAAATGCACCACTTTGGCAGAAAGTAACAGAAATCGCAGATAATGAATTTCCATTCCAGTTAATTGGAAGCGCAGAAGATATCAGGGAATTTCTTACAAAAGACTTAGAACTTCACAAAGAATGTAAAAATGACATTATGGTTTGGGGTGATACAGAGGTTAAAACAACTGAATACTGGTATCAGTTCCGTAATGGAGTTCTCAAAAGCTTACAGGGATGGGAAAAAACTTACAAGGCAAAACTTAATTGGTTTATGAGAGAAAAGGAAGATATTGAAAGAACAATTGACAATATAAGGGATAACGGTTGATATTATCTAACTCCTAAGGTTGTTTCCATAAAACTGGAAGTGCGGTGAGAAATTGCCGCACTTTCCTTTTGTACCATTACTGGAAAATTTTGGCAAAGTGCCCGGGCGTTTTTCCAGAAAATGGTAAATATACCATAAAATAATTTTTTAAAAACTTTTAAAAAAGTGTTGACAACCGCCGCAAAGTGTGCTATAATATAATTACAGGGTAAGGGAAACACCTTACGAAACAACCTCAATTCAGAAAGGACTAAAGATTATGAAAATTTTAAAGACTAAGAAAGCAGTTAACTCATGGGTAGTAGACATGGTAAGAAGTCTTACCAGTTTCTGTCAGGCAGAATATGACAGGGTAAGCAACAAGGATGGCGGCAAGGTAAATTTTGACAACTGGTGTCAACCGGAACTCTATGCCAGCGATAAACTCGGAGTGTGTCAGATTTACGGCAACATCGTGGTAACATCAACAGCAACAGGACTGACAGTAATTACCAACATTAAAACTGGCAAGCGTGCGGAAGCGCAGTTAAGTCCATCAGACAAGTTTAACGCACAGTACGGGCTTGCACTTGCTTGGGCACGTTACAGTCACCGTGAAATTCCACTTACTGGCAAGTACGTAGACTGGGAAAACTTGGCAAGCGGTGACGTTTTCATCGACTTTAATGATAAACCTTATATTGTTTGTGGACTTAATGTCATCGCAGATATGGTAACTAATGTAGATGCGACAGAACCATGTAATTCTTATACTTGTGGTCATGTTTATGACAATATGACAGTTGATTTAAGACGCACGGTAACAAAAACATACGGCGCATACTCCAGTGTATTTAAATTAGACATTACACCAGCAAATCTTACATTTTAATCATTTTGCCGCTCAGAAATGGGCGGCACCTTTTTATTACCATTACTGGAAAATTTTGGCAAAGTGCCCGGGCAAATTTACATAAAAATCCAATAAAAAAATTTTTAAAAAACTATTGACTTTTACACCCCGTTGTGATATAATATAATTACAGGGTAAAGGAAACAACCACTTGAAAGGACTTGATTTTATGACACTTAATCTTAAAAACGCTTATAGACTTATTGCCGCTATGTCAGCAGTTATCAATGATAACAATGACCATACAGTTGATGATGTCAACAGCGCATGGGAAACTATTGACAACCTTGCCGACTACTATGATGAATATAAAGACAAGGCATTTGCGGTTGAATACTATGCCGACTTATTCAGAAAAACATATGAACCGATTATTGATTGTTTGGAAAGGTTTGATGGTGATGACCATATACTGGAACTTACCGCCGGTTGCATATGGACTAAACTTCGCAGAGTGCGTGACGCACTGATGTGGGATATTAAGGAAGAAATCATCCACTAATTGACCATATATACCTCCATTTGGAAGACCGCTCAGAAATGGGCGGTTTTCCTTTTATGGTATTACTGGAAAATTGTGGAAAAATGCCCGGGCGATTTTCCAGATTTTACCAATTTCTCCAATTCTTGATTTCGCCGCCAAATTCTTACATCTCTCCCATATCATGGCAGTCTGGGAATATATGGAATATATGGGAGCTACGAGCAGAGCTGGGAGCTACATCCATTAGCTATCCTGCGAAAAAATTTTTTAAAAACGCTTGACAAATGAGCTATGATATGCTATAATATATACATAAGATAAAGACAGGTTATAAGTCTTAAAAACCGGAAAGGATTTTACTATGAAAAATTTTAACTATCGTGACATTAATGCGGCTATCAAGGCAATTCGTGCGGCTTTTGAAGAATTTGCTTCAAAGAACTATAAGACAACTCACTATGACTGCTACACTAACTGGAAGACAAATACTGTTACGTTAGTACGTGTCAACAGTCGTGGCGTAAAAAGCTGGGAAGCTAAGACGCATCCAAATGATACATTTTATGAAGAAATTGGTGTAGCACTGGTAATGCTGAGAGCAATGGGAATCCAGCAAATTCCACCATGTTTCAATGGAAAATGGATAAAAGCGGAAGACCTTCAGATTGGAGAAGAATTTGTAACTTATGGCAGATTTGGTGCTCACCGCCATGTTGCAAATGGTCCGGATAAAAATGGTGATATTATCTATGATGACGATAAGACAACTGGTGGATATAATATCATGAGAGCCGATGCTTTTGTAATGATTTAAGACTTTTTGCCGCTCAGAAATGGGCGGCACTTTTGTATAGTAGAATTGGTAAATTTTACCAAATCGCCCGGGCGGTTTTCCAGAAAATGGTAATTCTTCCATATTTCGCCGCGAAAAAAAATTTTTTAAAAACTTTTAAAAAAGTGTTGACAAACAGACTAAGATGTGCTATAATATAATTACAGGGTAAGGGAAACGACCTAAGCCCTAAGTAAACAATAATTCTAAAGTCAGGTAACAAGACTATAAAACCGGAAGGACTAATTACCATGAAAAGAAACTCTACACCAAACACACTTAAGTCACTTAACATTGAAGCAATTTTTTCTCACAGTGAAGACTATCTGTCAACAAAGAAGTCATTGCCAGCTGTTACCAGCGCTCTTAAAGAAGCTATTGACAGCTTAAAGAACATCAGTGAAGATGATTATGACAATATTGCCGAATTCTGCCATGATGCTATGACAGCTACAAAGAAGGCAAAGAGAATCAAGAGAAACGAAACATATCTGGAAGAATACACCAAAATGTTCCTTGCAAATATGAAAGAGGGTGAGTGGTATTCTAAGAATCTTTTAGCAAGTTTTGCCAACTCTAACATGGCTTTCGCAAAAAAAGATACCAAATTTGATAACCAGTGCTACGGGCATGACCATATAGTTACTGTATGTATGGACCGCCTTATAAAAGAGGGTAAAGTAATTACTCACCGTGTATATCGTTACGGCACAATTTACTCACTTTTACCAACTAAGGAAGATTTCTAATCTTATGGGTTTCTGAGGGATTTCCCACCAAAAAGTCCCATCCCAATATTTTCATACCTCCGTAGGTTGTTTCTTAAAAGTTTGGACGGTTTATACCGTCCATTCTTTTTTATCCATAAATGGTAATTTCTACCAAAATGCCCGGGCGCTTTGCCAAATCCTTCCATATTTACCATAAAATAATTTTTAAAAAATTTTAAAAAAACTATTGACAAATGCGCCCCTATATGATATAATATAATTACAGGGTAAGGGAAACGACCTAAACCCTAAGAAAACTAATTTACTATCGACAGGTTCAAGTCGTTAAAACCGGAAAGGAATTACCAATATGTTTACACAGACTTTAGTTGAAACAGAAAGATTTTCACCAATGGGCTACAGAGCATCTGTAGAATTTAATGACGAAGCTGTAAAGGAAAATCTTTGCAGAGCACTTGCAGCTGTTAATGCGGCTACAGAAGCTATGGCACAGCTGGACACTTCTGACATTGAAGAGGTTGAAGAAGGTGTTGATGATATTCTTAGAGCTTTAAAAATGGTAAAGCGTGAAAAGACAACCATTAAGAGAAATGACCACCGCAAAACTCAGTATGAGGATTATATGGATATTATTCTCAAAAACACAGAAGTTGGCGGCGCATACGTTATGTCACATCTCATGGCAGAACTTGGTGAAATGGTAAAGCATGGCGGATACCGTGAAGATTTCGGTTATAATGCAGATATGTTCAGAACAGTCATGGATAGACTGGTAGAAGTTGGTACATTCAAAGTTACAATGGTTAGCACAATAACAGTATTTACAAGGGAGAAATAATTATGGCAGAAATTAAAAAAGGACTTCATGTTACCAAAAAGGGAAAACATTACATACTAACAAAGGAGGAGGCAATTGCTTACCTCACCGCCCTCAATGAAAGGGCAAAAGCGAGAAAACAGGCAAAAATTGACATGGGATTCACAAAGTAAAACTAAAGTCGCTCAGAAATGGGCGGCTTTTCCATTTACCATTGAGATGGCAATTTCTACCAAAATGCCCGGGCACTTTGCCAAATTTTTCCAATTATACCATAAAATAATTTTTAAATTTTTTTAGAAAAACTATTGACATTCTAATAAATCTATGCTATAATATATACATAAGGTTGAGGGAAACAAAAACCTAAAACCTTAAATCATTCATTATTTATATTCATTGTCACGTTCAAGACGTTAAAACGGAAAGGTAGAAAAATTATGACACTTAGAGAATTTTACAACGAAGTAGCTACAAATGCATCTATCAGCGCAGAAGCTAAGGAAATTGCTGGCAAGTATCTTGCTAAGTTTGCGGAAGAGGACAAGGCGAAGGATTCTAAGCGTGAAGCTAATGTTGCACTCGGTGAGGAAATTCTTGCCAAAATGGAAGCTGGTAAGAAGTACCTTAACGCAGATATTGTGGCAATGTTTGCCGGTCAGTACAACTCGTCAAAGATTGGCTATATCCTTAGAGAAATCTTAAAGGATAAGGTTATTTCAGACGACAGCACACCTAAGCAGTACACAAAAGTAAAGTAATAAACACGGCAAAAACTGGAAGCCGCTCTCGAAAGAGGGCGGTTTTCTTATTATGGTAGAACTGGAAAATTTTTCCAAAACGCCCGGGCAATTTGCCATAAACTACCAAAAAATTTTTTCAGAAAAGTGTTGACAAGTGCCGCAAAGTATGGTATAATATAATTACAGTAAAGGACAGGTGATAAGTCCTAAAAACCGGAAAGGAATACCAATATGGAAAAGTATGAAATCAGATTTATCGGCAAGCCGGAAAATACTTACACTTCACCGCATAGCTATGTAGCTGTAAGAATGTTTACTTCTTTAATGAATAAAGAACAGAGATGGTTAACCTACTGCCCATTAAAGCGTTTTAGCAATGGGTTCATTGATTCTGTTTCCGTTGGTGATATGACATTAAGGAGGGTAAAGTAATGAAAACAATAAAAGTTCTTGTATCAACATTAAACAATGGTGATTTCTTTAGTGTAGGTGTTTATGACTACCTTTTTGTAGGTAAAACTAAATTCCAAGATGTAAATGGTTATGTTGGTTGTAACCAGTCTAACGGTGATTTAAAAGTTTTTGATTTCGACCAAATGGTGGAAATTCCACGTCCTAAGCCAGTAAGAACCACTTTTTGGTATAAGAAGAAGTTTTTGGAACTCGTTGGTGGCGGTGTTGAACATGATAAGGTTGAGTTTAAATTTAATACTATTTGTTCTCGACTTTATGCCGAACTTAAGGTGACAAGATATGGTATATTACAGGAACTTGGCGGAAAATATGGTCGTAATGATTATATTATAACAATTAATAACAAACTCTTTGACGGTGTTACGGTGATGCTCATAAATACAAAAACTGGTAAATCAGTTTCTTGCAAACATCTCGACCCGGAAAAAATTACCATGGACAATGTATACGTTATCTTTATCGACCTTTACAAAAAGTACATGAATCAGTAAAAATGTGCCGCTCAGAAATGGGCGGCATTTTCATATTCCATAAATGGTAAATTATGGCGAAACGCCCGGGCGATTTTCCATCTTTTTCCGTTTTTACCATAAAAATATTTTTAAAAAATTTTAGAAAAACTATTGACAAGTACCTTATTCTATGCTATAATATATACATAAGATAAAACAAAACACAAAGACAGGTAACAAGTCTATAAAACCGGAAGGAATTTTAACTATGGAAAATCTTACATTTGAAAACTGGACTCTCTCACAGGCACATTCATTTATCATTGGTATGGCAAATGCAATGGTAAATAGTGGTCAGGCAAGTTTTCCAGTGGATTTTAATGATGTGATGACCGAAGTTTACAGAACTTTTGAACATCACGACTACACTGACGAAGGCGCCGACAGCTTTACTTTTGGTAATTATGTGATTACTGTTAACAAGAAGGCACGTAAAGTAGGTCTTCTCAATACTCGCAATGGTAAGTTTGTGGAAACTTATTGTAACAAAAAGGATAATTTTGCGGTCTTTATTGGACTGGGTGTGGTTTGGGCTAAGTACAATCATATTGAGCGCCCTAAGTTTATAAGCAAGAAAAAGCTGTCTGAACTCAAACCACATGATGTATTTACAATTAGTAGTGGTTCACGCTATGAATTTATCGGCACTATTAAGAGTATAGGTCTTAAAAACAATTATGTAGCTTTTAGCATTGATACTGGAAACACTTACCGTTTTGCAGATGGCGCAGTAACGGTAGTAGAATAAGGAGGAAATTACCATGACACAGAGAGAATTTTATAACGCAGTAATAGCCGCAAATCTTAGCGATGAAATCACGGATAAAGCGAAGGCACTTCTTGCCAGTGTTAACAGTAAAAATGCAAGGTCTGCAAAAAATTCCGAGGAAAAGCGTAACACCAATACAGAAATTGGCAGAAAACTTTTCAGTATGCTTGATGTAGGAAAAGCGTACACAATGGATGAAATCTTAGTACAGTATTCGGCAACAGTGTCAGAACTTACCAGTGAATATGACTTCAAGATGAACTCGTCAAAGTTTACCGCCATTGCAAGAAATTGTCAGGATGCGGGATTTATTGAGATAATAAAAGACACACCAAATAAATACAGATTTATCGGATGAAAACTGCCGCTCAGAAATGGGCGGCTTTCCTATTGTGGTAAAATTGGTAAAATTTGGCGTTTCGCCCGGGCGTTTTGGTAGAATATGGAAATAAAAAAATTTTAGAAAAGAGTTGACAAGTGCGGCGAAATATGATATAATATAAACATAAGGACAGGTGATAAGTCCTAAAAACCGGAAAGGAATACCATTATGAATGAAAAGATAAAAGGAATAATTAACAACAACTCACCTCTTGAACTTTTTTTTAGTTTTGGAATGATTTTTAATTTATTTTTCACCGCTATTACTGCCGTTATAGTTGGAAATATGGAACTTACTGATAATATGTTAGATTTGGCGGTATTTATTATATTTGCTCGCTTTGTAACAACTCATTTTGTTTTTATTTGGTTACTCGGAAATTTTCCTTTTGATTATGAGGTGGTTAAACCACGTAAACTAACCACACTTGAAAAAGCACAAAAAGTAATTAATAAGGGAGAATACAAAAAGCAATTAAAAAAAGATAAAGAAGAACTTAAAAGACGTAAGGAGATTTCAAAAACGCTTAAATATATAGAACAAGCAATTATAGCCGAAGCTAAACACGGTAACCGTGAATTTACCTTTGACCTCCCTATAGATTACTGTGTAAAAGATGTAGAACTTTATTTACAAAATCATGGTTTTAAAGCAAAAATTGATAATTCTGAAAAAACCTTAGACGGTATGTTAAATTTCTGCCATCCATTATACATCAAATGGTAACTTATGCCACCCTTCGGGGTGGTTTCTCTTTATCCCATTATTACCAAAATCTTCCAAAGTGCCCGGGCATTTTGCCATAAAATACCATAAAAAATTTTTCGTCAACCCCTTGACAACTCGCCGCAAATATGGTATAATATATACATAAGATAAAGAGAGGTTATAACTCTATAAAACCGGAAGGACTTTTAACCATGAAACTAAGAAGTATTGATTACATCATGATTTTTAGCTGTGCTTTGGCGGCTGGACTGTGCTACGCTGGTAGTAATTGGTCAGCACCTATGTTTATCCTGTCAAGTTCAATAGGGCTGGTAGATTCTACCAGAAATAAGGTTCTTACAGGAGCTATCATTAATGGAATTTTCTTGGCACTTAATGTTGCCGTATTTGTACAGAATGTGAGGTAATAGTATGTATATTAAAATATGTAAAGGCGATGCAATAAATTTAAACTTCAAAATACTTGAATATAAAATTCCCGATTTTGATGTACTTGCCGGAAACAAAGTTAACGAGGTAGAGGAGGTAATAAATTTAATTGCTGAGTGTGGCTATCCCTTTAAAATAATAGGACTTTCAGAAAAGGAAAGAAACTATTTAGTTAAGTATTTCCACGACTATTTCACCGAAACGGATGCAGATTATGGTATTCTTGCTAAATGTTTAGATATTCCATATAAATATGAATGGTATGTTACTTCTGAGAATGATAATGTAGAACATATAGCAGATTACTTAGAACATGAGAAAAGTATGGTTATTTGGGCGGAAAAGTGTATTGAGTTTCTTGAAGAAAAGGAGTCGTAAAATGAAAGAAATATACATAGTAAACGTTATGGGTTGTTCCACTTGTGCATACACTGAATATTCCTCCGCACTTAAAGACGTTTTGTCAACAATTGCAGATTTGACAGGTGAATCATATACAGGAAGCACAGAAAAAGAACTATATGAGTATCTTGATGATAATTGTGATGTAGCAAGTCTTGAAGCACTTGATTTATACGATAATTAATCTATGCCGCCCTTTGGGGCGGTTTCCTTTTATACCATTACTGGAAAATTATGGCGAATCGCCCGGGCGCTTTTCCAGATTTTTCCATTTCTACCATAAAAAACTTTTTTAAAAAATTTTTCTAAAACTATTGACAATAGCACAAAGTTGTGCTATAATATATACATAAGGTGAAGGGAAGAAAACACCTAAAAACCATATTATCATTATTGTCAGGTAAAGACGTTAAAACCGGAAGGAAGTAATTAAAATGACAGAACTTAGAACTATCAAGGAAAAGGACTTCAAACTCAGTGAAATCAAGGAAGCTATCAGAGTGGAAGCTTTTGACAGTGTTGTTGAAGCTATGAAGGCTAAGTACGGTGAGGAAAATGTTACCATCGTTGGCAAGTCTGAGGTAGCTGTAGCTGTTCTCACAATTGAAACAAAGGAAGGATTTACCGTTGAAGCGTGCGTAACATTCTCCCCTACTGTCAAGGACTATAAGGACAGACAGACAAACAAAAAGTATTTTACAGAATATGACAGGGAATATGAGGGTAGCGTATGGCAGAAAAAGGTAGAGGAAGACGAGAAGGAAGCTAAGGAAAAGGAAGAAAAAGCCAAAAAGAACAAAGAAAAGGTAGAAAAGGAAAAAGCGGCGGCGAAGGCAAAAAAGGAAGCTAAGACAAATTAATCCAGCGAGGGTTGAACTTCGGTTCAGCCCTCTTTTATTTTTATCCAAAACTGGAAAATTTTGGCAAAATGCCCGGGCACTTTTCCAGCATTTTCCAATTATGGAAAAATAATATTTTTAAAAATCTCTTGACAAGTGCCGCAAAATGTGATATAATATATACATAATAAATCGACAGGTTACAAGTCGTTAAAACCGGAAAGGAATACCAAAAAATGCGTGGAAGAAAAAAGGAAAAATTTATAGTATTAGACGTGGAAGGAAATTCCACTTGTCTGCCGTACAATATTGGTTATATTGTGGCAGATAATGCCGGCAATATTTACGAAAAAAGGTCAATTGCATTACCTTATGCAGTTTGGCAGAATCTGTTAAATTCCCTCGAAACTGGTCTGTGTAAAGAAATGCACTTAAAGAACACAAAAGATATTTTAGAGGATTATGAGAATTCTGCTAAAAACAGGAAGTACAGATGTATAAGCATTGAGAGTTTTTGGATATTATTTACATCTGATATTCAGAAGTACAACATTAAAAAGATGTATGCTTATAACGTTGCCTTCGATAATGCCGCACTTAGTAGGTTATTTGGTGCAAGGTATGAAATGTTAGGACTGGAAATTCGTGACATCATGGCGGCAGTAGTAAAGACTCGACTGTTAAATCCTTCCTATTTGGAATTTTGTGACCGTCATGGTTATTTGTCAGAAAAAGGTAATTATAAGTACGGTGCTGAAATAGTGTACCGATATTTGAAGGGCGAAGCATATGCCAATTTTGAGGAAGAACATACAGGACTTGCCGATGTTATGATAGAATATGAAATTTTGTTATGGGTTCTCAAATCTGGTAAAAAACAGGAATGGTCATGCATTTGCGCTTGGAAAAGATTTCAGCAATATGTGGAAGAAACTGGATACCAAAGATGGTTGCCATTTTAATGGTAAAGGCGGTAGTTTTCGGAAGAAGGCTACCGCCCCCATTTTTATGGTAGAACTGGAAAATTTTGGCGAAACGCCCGGGCATTTTGGCATTTAATGGCAGAAAAAATTTTTTAAAAAGGTATTGACATTACCGCAAAACTATGTTATAATATATACATAAGATAAAGAGAGGTTATAACTCTATAAAACCGGAAAGGAATTAACCATGATAACTGATGTGCCTATGAAAGCTAATTCAGAAACGATTTTACAATTACAGGAGCAGATTAAAATTTTAAAACGTAATTTGCATTTAATGTGTAAGTTTGGTCCTTGGGAAGATTGTGGCGATTGTCCTTGCTATGATACAGTTAGTGAAAAATATAACTGTATGATACAAAGTGCCGGCTTAGGTTCGCCAATTCTTTGGAAGAAAGGAAAAGATTTTTAATGGATAAAAGATTTAAAACAAAAATAACTATTGACATTGCCGCGATTATGTGCTATAATATATACATAAGATAAAGACAGGTTATAAGTCTTAAAAACCGGAAAGGATTTTACTATGAAATTAGATTTTAAGAAAAAGGAAATGACTGGAACAGAAATGGCTATTGGTTGCTTAATTATTTTAGTTGTCATTGCTCTTACTTATGGTTGTACAGTTCTTATGGTGGGACTTGCTATGTGGTCACTCTGTAAGTTGGGAATTATTGCCGTATGGACGTGGAAACAGGCGGCATTATGGGCAATTGTTTTGGCAGTTGTTGGTAGTTTCTTTAAGAGTGGTAAAAAGGAGGATTAAGTTATGGATAAAAGATTTGAAATATATCCCGTTATAGGCATATGGTATTGGGAATCTATGGTAATGGAAGAAATGGGATATGGTAAATATGTAGATTCTCGTAATATATTTGATTGGGATGACTTTTTTGAGGAAAAAGGTATTGAACACTTTACGGATAGGCATTATCTTGAAAATGTTCTTATTAACTCCGATGATGGTGAAGATTTTGCATATATTGACCGCTCAGGTTACATTGATAAGGGTTATTGTAACGAAAGGTTAGAATATGGTGAAAAAGTTGTTGATATTAAAGAGGAAATTTTTTCTGCGGCAGTAAGACTGTTTGATAAAGGTTTAGCACCAAAAGAATTTATAGTTCTTTACCGTTAATAAGAAGAATAGAAGAAATAAATTAATTGATAAATTAGAGGATGAAAAGAAAAATGGATGGTCGTTTTGAATTTTTTGAAAATTATTATGACTTAGAGCATAATCCCGAAACTATGTTTACACTTTTGTACTTTATGGCAAAAGAAATAGAATCTTTACGGCATGAACTAAATGAGTTGCGAAGTGACACTGACTTTGAAGAAGAATAAAAGCGCCGCCCGAAAGGGCGGTTTTCTTATATTCCATAATTGGTAAAAATTGGCGAAACGCCCGGGCACTTTTCCAGTAATTTCCATATCTACCATATTTTCGCGGCGAAAAAATTTTTAAAAAACTATTGACAACTGCCCGCAAATATGGTATAATATAATTACAGTAAGGGAGGGATTAAATGACCGCCTTAATACTAATAGGTTTAACTATGATTGCCGGAATTTTGGCAATCGACTAAGAAAGGACTAAATTATGGAAAAAGAAATAGTATTTGACATGGACGGCACTCTTAACAATTTTTATGAAGTTGAGGGCTGGCTGGAAGATTTAAGAAATTATTCTGTACGACCTTATAAAGATGCGAAGGCAAGGCTCAATCTGTCAAGACTTGCCAAACTTCTCAATAAGTTACAGAAGGATTTAGATTTCACTCTTAAAATCGTTTCATGGTGTTCAAAGGAAAGTACACCGGAATTTGACAGACGTACAAAAGATGCCAAACTCCAGTGGCTCAGGAAACATATGCCATCTGTAGAATGGGATGAAATCCTTATTGTACCATACGGCACGCCTAAACACTCTTTAGGCGAAGGCATACTCTTTGACGATAACGAAGAGATTAGAAAAGAATGGGGCAAAGGTGCATACTCAGAAAAGGAAATCTTTGACATACTCAATGCGATTTTAAGAATGTGAGGTGGGAGAATATGGAAGGCATAATAGAAGAAGACTGGATAGAATCAGAAGAAATGGAATATCTCGGAAAAAGTTTTTGGGAAGAAGGCTTTTATGATAAAAGCGGTAAGAAAATGGAAACAATGGAAGTTCTTGCCGCACTCTTTAAAAAGACTATTCAATTAGAAAAGCGAATAGAACAGTTAGAGGAAGAAAATGCCATTTTGAGAGATATTGGTATGTTCGACCTTGACAAAGGACAGGATATTCTCCATAATATAACACTTATAAATGGAATTAAATGGAAAAGGGACACTAAATTTACAATTGATAGTGAAAATTGTAATTTTTCTTGTCTTTTATATTATATAAGTCAATGCATATCAGACAAAAAGTCAGAAGATGAACTCGAAGGATATTATTGATAATTTATGCCGCCCGAAAGGGCGGTTTCTTTATATACCAAAACTGGAAAATTTTGGCGAAACGCCCGGGCAGTTTACCATATTTTGGCGGCGAAAATTTTTTAGAAAAACACTTGACAAACATCATAAACTATGGTATAATATAAACATAGATGGAGAGGTGATAACTCCTAAAAACCGGAAAGGATAACCATATGGTAAAGAATTGTAAATTTAAGTGTGATGACTTTGAAACAGGTTCATTGACAGAAATGGTGGGTTATATTTTAAGTCAGTGTGATGCTGAAGGAATTATAGCAACTTGGTATTATTTAACCCCTACTATGCCTTGTCTTGTCGCAGAAATTAACAACGAAGATAAAATACTTGGTAGTTTCCGCTTAGGTGATTTACTTCTTATGCATCAAAATCACGTACTTTCGGAAGAAATATACAATACAGCTTATGCATTTGTTGATAACTATTTAATAGATGAATTACACAGAGCATATAACAGACATGAAGAAATGATAATTACATCAGTAGGCATAAATGATTTTCACATCAACTTAATATGGGAGGACTAATTATGTATTTTACAATTAACAATTATGTAACAAAAGAGGATGAAAAGATACATACCAAAAGAGGTGCAATAGTAAGAATAAATGAACTTCTTACTAACAAAGATATGGCAATCGCTAAACAAATTGTCGAAAACACCATCAACCGCCCTCATGCAGTAACATTTGATAACTTTGCTATACGCTGTGTAAAAGAATATGAAATAGAAGGTATTGAAGAACAGCTTTTTGAACTTGATGAACTAACGGACGCAATTTTTTATACTGACCAAGATTTAACATTTAAAATGGCAATAGAATGGTTTGAAAGTACCACTTATGCCAAGGATATGAACGACAATCCACTTGGAATAAATTGGAGAACCATAGTAAAGCGAGATTATGACCACGCAACCTTTAACTATGAATATTCTGACAATCTTGTTAATTTGTACATTGATTCCGTAATGTATAAATTTTCCTTAATGTCATCGGGAGATATAGGAATATATAACGATTTGAAAATTATTTGCCATTAATTACCCGCCCTTTGGGGCGGTTCCCTTTTATGGTAGAAATGGTAATTTTTGCCTTTTCGCCCGGGCACTTTGCCATTAAATACCATAAAAAATTTTTTAGAAAAACTATTGACAAACACTATATTCTATGTTATAATATATACATAAGATAAAACAAAACATGAACAGGTTCAAGTTCTAAAAACCGGAAAGGAATTACCATTATGTACAAAGTAATTTATAATGACCGTAGCGCTGAAACTTATTCAAACCTTGACAAGTTAGATGAAGGATTAAGGAAGGTTTTCTCTCACAAACTTGTAAATGATGTTACACTTGCTTTTATGAACGGTAAAGACATTTATAGCGGCAGATTTTTTGATGTTGAACATTATGTCGGTTATACCTATGACGGCAACTATTTTACAACCTTATGGCAGTTAGCACAGGCACTTTCCAAAGAGGTTGACCGTGATACGAAGGTTGAATGGTTTATTCAAAATGTCGGTATTAGCGCACGTAAAGATAATGGAGATGAATTTGACCTTCCGTGGTATGATATGATTGAGGATGATTATGACCATGAAGAATACAGCGGTCATTTAGCATCAGAAATTGACAATGCGGTTGCGGAAGAAATTGAAGATGCACTGGAAAAATGTAAGGATTTGGTAGAAGGTGGCTGTTTTACTTTCAGTTTTTGGGAATCAGATTTCTGTATTGAAATTGAAGAGGAAGGGAATGAGGACTAATGTATTTTAAGGGAACATATAGTTGCGGCTATTGTGGTTGTGACAATATATACTACTTTAAAGCAAATAGTGAAGATGATGTTTGCGTTTATATGGCAGAAGGACTTTATGACTATGCCGCAGAGTATATAGATGTTGAATATTCAGAAGGTTACACCGATGATGATTTTGACAACTTTCTTTACGATTGCGGTTTTGACGTTGAGGAAATTACTGACATGGATGATTTGGAAGGTGAAGACATAATAGACCTTACCATGTAAAATATTGCCACTCCTTCGGGAGTGGTTTTATTTTGCCATCTGACTGGTAAATTTTGGCGAATTGCCCGGGCAATTTACCACATTCTTCCATTTCTAACAAAATCTTCCATTCCAACCATAATAATCCACCCTACCATAATTTGCCACTTTTCCATGCTTCTACCAACACACCCGCCACACCACGTATTTACGTACTCTATAGGAGCTGCAAAGGAGCTGCATCCCGCCCACATTTTTTTCGCGCCGCCAAGCCACGCATCTATGTCGTCCGCCAACCCCATAAAATCGGCGTCCATCCGGGCAGGCGGGGTAGGGGTCTCCCCGGTCCGGGCTTATGGGGTCCCTATAGGAGCTGCAAAGGAGCTGCGTCGGCCGGGCATAAAAATAGCCGCCTTATATGAGCTACAAAGGAGCTACATCTAAGACGGACAAAAATTTTTTGAGTAGGGGTAAAGGAATTCTACTTTTTAAATGAGAAAAAAAACGACTGAATTAGTAAAATTTTTGACTATTTTTATAGAAATTTCACAGCTAATCTCGCGCCACGAAATTTTTTATTTGAATCGCGGCACATAAAATCTACATTTAGAAAAAAACCCTAAAAAGGTCCACGGTAAAATTTTACAGTTCTGGAAAAATTTTCCATTTGAGAGAAAAAGATAATGTTACTGTGAGAATTTCCAGGAAATTATTTGGAATTTACTAGGGATTGTTTGGTTATGGGAATAATTATTCTCTTTAATTTTGGGAATACAGTAGGAAATAAGAAATTGCCCAAAAATGTGGGCGAAATACGGTTTGGAATATAGTCAACCCACGTTACCAATTCTAACTTAATTTGCACTATATATATATTATATATTAATTATACTTATCTATGCCTGTTGCTGCTAGGGCTCGCTAGCAAAAATAATCCAACTTTTACTAACTCTCCAAAACTCGCCAAAAATCGTTCGGGAATACGGAGGGTAACGGTAGAAAACGTGTTTTTACGGTTTTGCACAGTAAACCCACGTTGGTTTTTACTACTACTACTACTACTAATATTTCTGCGGCTACGCCGTTTAGGTTGCTACTACTCCTTCTTTCGCCGCGATTTCTAATACTACATAATTCGCTACGCAATTCGCACTATTTATATATAATTATATTATTACTACTACTACTACTACCCTTTCTTTCTTACTACTACTACGCAATTCGCACAATATATAATATATATAATAATAATATATATAATTATACTACTACTACTTACTCGTTACTACTACTACTAGCTAAACTAACTCGCACTATATATAATATAATAATTATACTACCACTACTACTCTAATCCTCTCTACTACCACTACCCTAATACTTTTACTATTACTACTAACTTAACTCGCACAATATAATATATATCTATTACTACTACTACCCCTACTTACTACTACTACTTACCCCCTACCAAAATTAAACTTAACCCGCACAATATATATAATATATACAGCTAACTCGTGCTTCGCACTCGCACGCTGCCTCCCCTTTTATACTATTCGCTTCGCTCATAGTATAAAAGGATGTGCTATTTTACTTTCTCTGTTACTTCGCCGCGAAATCACAGTGAAATTTCTTGCCGCGAAATCCCCGAATACCGCCCCTATAGAGAAATAGCGGCCAGGTGTACTACCCAGCCGCCATTTTAGAAACCTATTAAATTGTCGAAACGGCTTTCGTATGTCTTAAATTTGCCGTTGTAGAAGTCAGCAACCGCTTCGTTGTTAAAGCGTGGGAGACCCCCTTTAATTCTGAGATAAAGATTCTCAATCTTACGTGCTCGGCTAAGACCAACGTAAAGAAGTGTACGGTTTTCGTTCGCGCCATCAAAGAATCCTTTATCGTACAGGAAGTTTACCTTATCGAATGTCTGACCCTGAGATTTGTGTACTGTGATTGCCCAAGCTAACTTAAGTGGTAACTGCTTAATACCCCCGATTGTCTGAGTTTCACCGTCTTCAAAAATCTGAGTCTTAAAATCATACTGAGGAACATCAACTTCTTCGCCGCTATCCAGCTTAACTCTGACCCCCGTAATATTTAACTGAGTAATGTGTCCCATGTCGCCATTACAATAACCATCTGTTGGGTTGTTAATTGTCAGCATAACTCTTGCGCCAACCTTTAACTTAAGCATACGAGGAATTTCCTTGTCATACTCGCCCCAATAAAGAGCCTTGTAAAGCTTTTCCGGTGAATCAATCTTATCAAGCTCCTGTGAATTGATAGCGTTTACAACCTTGTTTGTACAAGCAAGGATTACTGCATCTTTCATAGGAGCATTTTTCTGTGACTGTGCAAGATAAGCCTTGTCATCTGATGTAAGAGTATTGCGGCTAAGATTGTAGAGAGCGGTACTAAATGCCTGGTCGTCCTGTCTCATTGCCTGTGTAAGAGTGCAAGTCTGGAAGTTAAAATCTCTCCAGATGTGTGAGTGGAAGCAATGGAACTGACTTCTATCAAGTTCTGGTGAATAGCCGCGATGGTCAGCAATCTTAATAGTTTCATCAGTTACTACAGGCGGCAACTGGAAGAAGTCACCGATAAGGATAATCTGACAATTTGGATTGAACTCCTTAATTTCATTACCTATTGTATTGAATAAGAGGAAGTCCAACATAGACGCTTCGTCAACCACAAGGCTATCAGTATCCTTTAACCAATCATTGTCCTTGGTTGCTGTGCCATCAGTCACGGAAAGATGAAACTGGTGATGGAGAGTAAACCCCCCTATACTTCTTGCCGCAACACCAGTGGTAGCACAAACAATTGTTCTCTTGCCGCGACGTTCAAATGCTTTGATTATGCGATTTACAAGAAATGTCTTTCCTGTTCCAGCCGGGCCAGTAATAAACATATTCTTGCCGCTCATTGCCATATCAAAAAACTGCTTCTGTTTTTCGTTGAGGGCATTATAGTCTTCCTGTTCTTCAAATCTTTCTTTTTCTGTAAGTTCTATCATTCATCTTCCTCCATTGGTCTGCCAAATTCATTAAAGGTATATGTGCTCTTTTGAACTTGGGTAATGTATTCGTACTTTTCGAGTTCTTTCATGGCATCTCGGTAACTGGACTCCGAAATGCCGATACATTGTTTGATGTATGCTGGGCCTATCGCCATATCTCTTGTTCCATAGGAACACAAAAACATCCATAGTTTAAATGCGGAGTAAGTTAACCTTTTCGCCGCGATAATCCAGTTTGTTCTATCTATTACCATGAAGTTTTCGTGAGGAAGAGTGCGGCGAATTTGGATTGTTTTCTAGTTTGGAAATAGTGCCATTCAACTCACCTCAGATATTGAAGAAACATCTTATGCCGGCAACTCCATCACACGATGTAATTGAGATAGCCATTGGGTCTGATTCATCAATGTAATAGTTTGTTTTGTAGGTTTCGTAGATAAAGTTTCTTGCATCTACAATTGATGGGAACTCATCTACTTTCTTTCCGTAGAGAACTGGCTGTGAACCTTTGCCGCAAATCTTGTGATAGAAAAATCTTTCAAGTGTCATGTAGTAGCCCCCCTTAAGCAAGTTCAGCATAGAAACAAAGAACAACATCTTCAACCGCAAAACCCTCAAATGTCGGGTCATCAGCAGTTTCATCGAGCATATCAAATGCGTTAACGTCAAATCCATATTCGTCAAGATAGCCAATTGCGGCATCCTTTGCTTCATCAAATGTATTGAATAATTTTGCTGGTGTTTCATCAATTAAAAATTCTACAACGTACATAAGTTTTCCTCCTTAATCATTTTCGCTTTCGTTTACTTCCCACACATCAACTACGTTAATTTTACTTGCATCTACTCCGAATTCCATTGCAAAGTTACGTTTTGCAGCTTCGATATTAAGGAGAGTGTTGCCGCCCATGAAGTAGGTCTTTGTGATGTCCGGCTTATAGTTATCAGAGAAGCCAGCCTTTGATGGTGTGGTGAGTGTTATCTTAAATTCTTTCATTTGTAATCCTCCTTAGACATTGGATGAAGCGAGTAAGTTTTCGTTTGAGTCGTACATTTCAATGGTTTCGCCGTTTACTTTCATGAAACGTTCAACCTTTTTGTCGTTAACTATTTCTGATACTCTGTACCAAATGCCAAGCTGTTCAGCCGCAAAAATCATTGCAATCATGCCCCGGTACGAGAGTTTGTAAAATTTCTTGTTATCTAAGTCATCAAATATAAATACTCTTTCTTCTACCATTTTTATTTCTTCCTTTCTTGATTTTCTATATATATTATAACACAAGTTAAGGTGAAAGTCAATGCCTACCAGATATTTCCATTAGCGGTTAAAGGTATTTTCAATTGGTTCAGCGCTAATAACTACGCCAGCAAAAATTGCTGAACCATTGGTATCAATTATATGTTTAAGATTATCTTCGATATAATTGAAGATATTGTCAGAGAAATCTGTTGTGTAGTGGTCATCAGGGAAAAGAAGATTGCCTAGTTCTCCGTCTAAAAAGACAGGTATTTCACGAACATGATAATTGAAAAAATCTCTTGCCGCAGCTTCATAAGGACAATAATCGTAAATATAATGAAATATTTCCTCAAACGGACCGGACATTCCAAGCTTACCATTTTGATAAAGGTAATATTCCTCACACTCTTCAACTATTAAGTCGTTTATAAGAAAATTAACTCCATTGGTCTTTAAATACATTTCAATGAGTCCATTCTTCTTTTCTTCAAGCCATTTGTTAATAATCCACTGGTTCTTTTCAGAATTTGCCGCCGCAACCATTTGGTCATTAACTTCAATATCAAATAAGACTTCATCTAACTTGTCAAATATGATGTTGTTTTTACTTACGGTAACAACATATTCCATAGCTTCTTCAAGGGTTTTTGCTTCTGAACGTGGACATGTAGCCTTATGTCCACAAATTGCATTATATATCTTATACTTCTTCATAGTTATCTTCCTCCTCAACTTCTAAGATTGTGTAGTCACCCCACTCACATGAGCCATAGTGTTCAATTTCGTAGATAAGGTCATCAGTACGATAATCAATTTCATCGTTTAAGAGCATATCTAAGTCATCGTCTGAAGCTAAGTTCTTTACGATGGTTGATATATGCATTTTGCCGACAATCGGTAAGTCTACTGGTTCATAGATGTCATCAAGGCTTTCAATAACATCGTCTATAGTCATATGTTCATCCACAAAATCTCTAAGGTCACTATAGAAAGAAAATGTGTCATCTACTGTATTTATTACTTTATACATATTATTCATCCTCCTGAGCAATTCTTTTAATTGAAATAAATTCATGAGCGTTTTCACCAATGTAAATGCTTAATTCCTCGCCATATTCCTTAAATTCCTTTTCCTCAGCCGGGATATATGAAAGAGAAGCACCAGTGCCAGCTTCGATATAAAACTGAGAGTAGAGTTCAAAGCCGGTTCTTATATCTCTGCTACCGTATTCGTCCTGTTCGGAATCTATAAAGGCTTCCATGAATACCTCACCAAGTCTGCTGAGTAAATCGCGGCGAGCCTTTACATATGAACTAAAAATCTTTGGCTTGATAACTTCAAGACCTTCGAATGTTGAAATTTTCTGTACAAGATACATATGTACCCCTCCTTATTTCCAATTGTTTATGTCGATTAGTTTGAGTAAGTCGTTGAGAAACTGAATTGTCTTCTGACGATTAAGGTTCTTGCCTTTTTCTATCGGGTAAAGGAACTGCTGAATCATTGAGTTTGCGTCGTCAATTGTGTTTCGCATTTCCTCATTTTCTGCTTCATAGAAAGCGGCATCGCTATCAATTTCATCAATGAGTTGAGATTTTGTGAGTTCTGCTACATCAAGCATTTCCTCTATCTCTGCCGCGAAATCCGGAGAAACCTTATCTGATATAACATCAAGGTAATCGCGGCGAGTTACAAGATGTAGGTATTTATCATTTCCGATATTTGTCATATTAAACCTCTCTCCTTTGCATCGAGTGGATAGTTCTTGATGTATGCTTCCTTGTTTTCCTTGATTTTGCCGGCTCTTAACATTCTACCGAATCTCTTTGCTGCTCTACCAACGATAAGCGGGTTGCGGTAAGAGTTTCTGAACATTCTCATAGAGTCTTCAATGAAACAGTGTCCGTAGTTGATGTATTCAATCTGCTGGTCACACATGAATCTTGCCTGTGCGCTCCATGACTTTGGTCTGTAGTTTTTCATAGTTAATCGTCCTTTCTTAGTCGCCTATTCTGTCTTCCTTGTAATGCTGTTCTGTATGATAATGTTTATCAACTTTGTGGACTTCACAATCTGGATAGTGTTCTTTAAACCACGCTCTCGCTTCTTTATCAGTTAAGCGAGTTTCGGCTGGGATATAAGCCGCATAATCAAGCTTTCTGTTGAAGTCTTCATCCGTGTTGCTGAAGTAAACTGTGTTATCAGCTTTTATGTCAAAGTAATAAAAAATTGTGCCATAAAGTCTATAGAAGTTAATTACCATTTTTATTTTCCTCTCTCTCTTAACTTTCTATATATATTATAACACAGTTTTTAAAAAAAGTAAAGGCCTACCAGATATTTCCAGCAGACCTTTTTAACTTTCTTCATCTTTAAAATCCGGAACTTTCTAATGTGATAAGGCCTTTTTCATTAGCCTTTTGAGCAATCCATTCTTTTGCCGCTCCCCCTTCGGTAGGAGCTTTTTCCATAGAAGTAAATCCTCCCGATATTATATAAACCTCTGGACCATCAGTTTTGATTACATGGCCCACGGAAAATTCAAATTTTTCTTTAACGTTACAATCACCAGACAAAGGTTCTCCTTCCTGTTTTACGTAGTCTATCTTACCTAAAACATAATGTTTCTCACCAACAAGATGAAGCTCTGCCCTGAAACGACCTTTATAAACGACAAAAGGTTTGTCGCAAGTTCTTATAGGAAATTCTTGTATCCATATCTCGTCATATGTGTATAAAAACCGAAGTTTAATATTTTCAGCGTCTTCTTCAGTAGGACAAACACCAATGACAATACGAGTTCCTCTCTCATCATTCCAGTCTTCTCCACTTACTACCCATACTTTATTTTCTATTTCCATTATTCTTCCTCCTTTTCTGCGAACTCAATATCGAACGGTGCCTTACCATTGAAGTGCTCTAGCATTATATCTGCTAATGACTTGTCTTTTGCAAGGCAATTAAGGTACTGAGCTTCACTTATTACAACTTCGCCGCAAAATTTAAAACTATCGAAGCTAAAATCATTTACTTCTACTCCATAGTTTACTGTGCCTACTGGTTTTTCAGTCACACCGCTATGAACGACTGCATTATCTAGAATTATTAATTTGTGTTCACCGTCAGGTTTAGCGCAAACTGGTGATAAATCACCATAATCCTCTAAGGAAACAAACACTCTAACATTCTGCTCATATTTCTTTACAAAATAATGATTGCCAAGATAAATCTCAATATCCCAAACAACTGCATTATTTACAAGACTCTGAATACAGTCATTCATATTGTCTTCAAGGTCTTCTATTGTAAGTGTATCATATTCTAAAGGAATATCACGCTCGTTATCGTACCAATCCATAAATTCTCTAAACTGAAGGTACTTACGAACATAGTTGAAAAGTTCACTTTCGTCTATATTACTTTCTATAAGGAGCTCTTCGTTTTTGTTGGTTATTTTAACTATTTTGTATTTTATCATTATTAATCCTTCCTTTGACCAAAATTTATGGCAAAACCATTTTCTTTTATATTATCATTAAATTTATCACGAAAAATTATTTCAGTAGAACTTAGACAAGGAAATGAATGTTCTTTAATACAATTCCATTCTTCCTCGGTAAATATAACATATGCAGTAAAGTTAATGTCGGAAAGAGGCTTTCCTTTCTCATGAATTATTTTATAATCATATTTTTCTTCGCTGCCAGTTATAATGATTTCTTCTTCGCGAATCTGCGCCCAGCCAGTAATTGATAAAAAGTCAGGACTTTCGATTGATGCATCTGAATCCCACAATGTAAGCTTGTGACCTATTTCTTTCATCTCAATGCCATAAACCGACTCTCCCAACTTTATTCGTTCTATTATTCGGTCTACATATTCTTTAAAACAACTTTCCATTTCCAATATAGATAAATCAGTTCTTACATCTTCATATTCTCTGCCATAGTCATCTTCACTAATGTAGACTTTATGCAGTTTTGATGCTACGTCTTCCCATATGGCATGGGTTTTTATATGCTGTCTTACAGCTTCTTCTGACTCGAAAATCTGGTTTTCATATGTAAAATATAAATTTCTCATTCCTCTTCCTCCTTGGTTTTTCTATTTTTCCATGAAGCAAAAGCAACTCTATAAAGTAAATTATCTTCTACAAAATACGCATGGGAGAAAATATTTTTTAAATCAGTTTCTTTAAGACTCTCTATAAAGACTTCTTCATTTATTAAAGCAGAGCCAGTAAAATTGCCGCGAATATCTAATGTACCTTGGCATTTGCCACAAGATTCAACTTCTTCTTCTGTTAAAAAGACATCTTCAACTATCAGGTCTATTGAGTCTTCAACATCATCAAGTCTTATTACAGAAGAAGGCCCTATTTTTATAATGGTTGCTTTAGCATTTGATATGGTCATTTTCTTAAATACCCGACACTTAGTAAGTCCCCACTCTCCCCTTTCATACATTTCGTTTACGTATTTTTCAAAATATTCCATCCATGTTGCAATAGACATATCTTCGTCTGCCACCCTATATTCGCCATAAGCATTTTCTGCCTCCATTGATAAGGCGTAATCTCCACCATTATCAAAGTATTCTCTTGCTTTCATAAGAGAGGTTGCTGATTTGATATAATCTTTTATTTTTTCCTTTGTATCATATATGTTGCCATAGCCATCTTTTCCTATATATTTCATTATAATCTCTCCTCACTAAATTCAACTTTAAAATTATCATGAAATTGACCAAATACTGTCGCGAATATGTCGGCATTTGAAAGACCTTTATCAACATATGCTTTCCATTGGCTTTCTGTAAAGAACACTTCACCATAGAAACTAAAATTCACAAGGTCATTTACACTATCATGTCCTAAAATGTACGTAGGTTCTTCTACAAAAGGAGTCTTAACAAGATTCACCTCGCAAGGTAAATATATCTTTAATTTATTGGCGCTAATAGCTTCTGCCATATCAGCTCTTACAACGATTTTATAACAATCTTCTGCCACCTCTATATAAAAGCTATTGTCTGGCATACAAAACTTGCCTGTTTCTATTAACTTTCCAAGAACCATTTTACAGTATAAATCAAAGTAATATTCAACATCGTTGTAGTTAAAAATCTTACTACATGGATACTGTTCGTTGCCGTCATGGTCAAGAACCGCTCTATACATATCTTCAAGAAAGACATTATATGTTAAATAATCATCAACTACTGCATACCAATTATCATATTCACCGGCCTTTTCGTAGTCACCATAAGAATCACGTTCATATACTACATAATTTGCATTAATCATTATTATCAACTCCTTACATACACGCAAATACCAGGGTCTTCTTTCGCCGCGATTTCATTAAAACAACATTCAAAAGTGCCGGCAAGATTATCTGTATCTATATCATTAACATCTATATAGACCCAAGCACTAAAGAATCTACCGTTCGGGCCGCCCTCTATTTCAAAGTCATAGCGGTTTTCGCGGCTCTTAGGCATTTCTCCCATAATAGTGTTTGGGTCGAAATTTATGTCTTCTATGCTATTAAGAAAGACATCAATCATGCCGGATTCTCCCTGAGTAAAATCCCAATTTACATTTTCAATACTTGCACATATTACCATTATTCTACCTCTTTCGCACGTAACATTTGACTTAAAACATCTATAATATTTTCCATAGTCGTTACAAACGGAAACTGAAATGTTTCTGCTGGGATGATATGGTCTAAATTAGTTGCCTTTCCTACCACTTCATTTACATAAAATGAGCAATATAATTTTCCATCCCTAAAGTCTTCTTTTTTAGAACCCATAAAGTGGTCTATATTTAAAACTCCATCATCAATTAAAAAAGTAACAAATCTATGCTTTCTAGGAAGTTTGTCTTTTTCTTCAATCTCTCTCATGGATACATGAGGGAAGAATTCTTCATAGCAAGGAAAGGTGATTGTTGTTTGTTTACGATTTAATTTAATTGGAAGGCCATTTATAACCACTAAAAAAAGTCTACCTTTGCTCATACCATTCTCTCCTTAATCTCTTTAAGAGTATTAACAACCATTGAGAAAAATTCAAACTCTTCTCTTATGTATTCCGGCTTGCCCCAAAAGACCAAATCTGCATAAGGAAAAACACCCTTTTCAAGTTTTGTCTTGTGATGCTCTGCTTCGGCTTTAAAATTCATAATGTATTCATCTATGTTTTCCGTAGTAAGAACAATAGTCATATCGCGCCAATTAGCGAATCGAGTCTGAGCAACTTCACTAATTCCACAGTCTATGCCGTCTATAAAGTAATGACGTTCATAACAAGGCTCATAGCGAAGTGTGTCTGGGTTTGGATAAACACAATCAACAAAATCCTTTTCGCTTAAAACGTGTACATTTTCCATTGCAATACCTTCGTGGTATTCCTTAACTCTTTCAAATACAATAGCGTTCATAATTTTAGTCCTTTCTGTTTATCTCTCTCTTAACTTTCTATATATATTATAACATACTTTAGCCTAAAAGTCAAGAATTCCTAAAAAATTCCATTTGTGCCGCGAAATTTATTCATTCATAAGCCAATCTCAGAAGGCAAATTATGCCTTCCTAAATCCTCTAATATTTTTTAATAACTTTATATTAAAAACATAGTAGAGGAGAAAAATCACCCTCTTTTCGCCGCGAATTTTAGTCGAAAATAAAAAATTTTTTAAAAAAAATGAAAAAGGAGTAGGAAAAATTTTCCTACTCCCTGTATATTATCTATATCTTACTGGTGGAAGATTTGACTGGGACTGCTTCTGAGTCTTTGACTTCTGCTTTGGAGCGTTCTGTCTGTTCTCAATTTCATCCCACTTTGCAATGAAGTCTGCGGCGAAGCTTACTTCCTTACCTGTCCATCCGGAGAGGATAGCAGTTCTGTAAGAGTATTCTGGTAAGATGACGTTATCGTAGCCAGCAGTCTGTACCATGAAAACATTCACTTTTGGGTTTACTGTTCTACGGTATTCCTGAACTAACTTGTAAACATCAATGTAACCAGTACGGTATTCAGCTTCGAAGCCCTTGTCACGGTACTTTCTTCTCTGCTCTGGTGTGCCGTAAAGACAACCGTGACCAGCCTGCATATCAGAGAAGATAAAGATGTTATCATAGAACTCCTTGTTGTCGATTGCGTTGATTAAGAATTCCCAAATACCACCTTCTGTGCTCTTACCAATATCAGAACCCTTTGTTTCATTAACCTTCTGAGCCTGGATTAAGCAACCGTTTCTCTTTGAGATTGGGTAAGTCTTTAACTTGTCACCGAACTTACCAACAACACCATCATCTGAAAGCTTTGCAGCAATTACAGCAGAAAGGTTGTCGATTTCGGCAACAGTAACTGTACCATACTCTGATGTGATACCGCCCCAAGCAGAACCGCTGTTATCAGATAAGCACATTGTCTTACCCTTTAACTTTGGCATATTGTCAAGAGCAATATCCATACATTCTTCAAGAGTGTCAAGGATTAATGACTTGTAGCTAACGTCTGCCTTTTCGATAACACCCATTGCTGTGTAGTATCTGAACGGGAACTGCTTGCCGCGAAGTACGCCATCCTTTAACTTCTTAAGGTATCTCTTAGCAAAGTTAACGTCTATCTGTTCTGAGAATACGTTTCTGAGGTTTCTTAAAAGAGCCATGTGACCCATGTTTGTTGTGTTGAAGATTTCCTTCCAACCCATACCTCTTGAACGTTTCTGTTCCCAAGTTTCGTCTGAATCTGAAACTTCAAGTCTATCATTAAGGAGTGCATCTAACACTGGAGAATTTGCGTGTGTAAGACGAACTGCATTAATCATACCGATTTCAGCGTTCTTGTACTTGTTAACAGCGTATGTGTCGAGCTTTGAAAGCTTATCAGCAATGCTTCTCTTAAGAACTGATGGAAGCTTAGACTTGCCGCCATTCTTATAGATGTAGTATGCTAACTGAGTTGCTGGTTCATCAGCTCTAGCCATTACCTTATCATTGATTGCCGCGAAAACACCAGGGTTTTCAGAAGTGAACTTTGCTCTGTCTCTGTGGATTGCGGCACGAACCATGATTACCTGTGGGTTTAATCTCATGTTGTAAGTGTCACGAAGTTCTGCGGCAAATTCAAGTGTTGCACCGAAATCATAGGCAAGTGCGTCGTCGATTACCTGTTCAAAGATTTCTGTAGTTGTCTGACCAACATACTCCCCGAACATGATGTCTAAACCTCTAAGCGCACGGTCGATTTCATATCTACGTTCCTTTACATTTGAACGGTAATAAGATGGTTCACCAAAGATTGATGATGCTGCAACCAACTTAAGAGTATCAAGTGGGTTAACTGTATAAGACTTGCCGCCCATAAAGTTTACTGTTGTGTTCTTTATCTTGTTTTCTGCCTTAATTTCTCTAGCTATTCTGCTCATAATATCGTCCTCCTTAATTATCTTGCGGATATTGTCTTAAATTTCTTAGCCGCACGTTCTTGTCTTATTTTCTTAGCTTCTGCTTTATTTGGAATATGTGGTCTTGTTTTGAGAATTGTATAAATCCTCATTACCATTTCGCGGCGAAGTGCCGCACAAGCCTTTTGGCATTTGCAATTGCCCCAATAGCAATCATGTGTATAGTCGGGACAATTATAATCATAAAATCTCATAAGGTCTATCAGTTTTTTAGTAGCCATGAGATTAAGTTTGTCTTCTGAAATTATTTCAAAACAAGGTGTCGTCATAGTCTTACCTCTTTTTAAAATCTTCTACTGTATTTATAATTTCTTTAATTAGATAAAGCGCAAGCCAAATAGTGAGTAAAAGTAACACCAATGCTCCGCCAGCTACTATTACTATGCCAATTATATTTCCTAATGCTTCAAAAAAATCTGTCATAATTTACTTTCCTTTCTTAACTTTCTGTAATAATTATAACATAAATTCTTTAAAAAGTAAAGAATAAAAAAGACCGGATAGATGTACTATCCGGTCATTAAAGCTCCCACTCGGACTCGAACCGAGAACCTCGAAATTACAAGTTTCGCGCACTACCAATTGTGCTATGAGAGCATATAGTCGAGAAGGTCATATACGGAGAGTATCCAAAACAGATTAACAGGCTGTCGAAGTAACCGTATATACTGCATCGACTTAATGAAAAATAATGACCGAGAAAGGTGAAAACGGGTTAAACGGACTCGAACCGCACTATTTCTGAACAAAGAAATTTTCAAACCAATTGAAGTAACCGTCTTCTAATGCATCGGTTAAAGCGAATAGTGGTAGTTGAAACCACATTTACTGGGTGGAAACCAGTCGTTCTTCCGTTGAACTACATCCGCATGGGACAGAGAACTCTATAAACGCCGTATATGTGATAGGAAAAATCAAAATGGCTCCTGAAGTAAGCGTTCATTCTGCATCTGTCAATTTTAAAACAATAATTACTGAGAATGTCTTAATGAGAGTGGAAACCCCAGTTTTCTGCCATGGGACAAGGCCGCGATTCCTTGACGAGAAATCAAAATAGAATGGTGTCAAAAATTCTGTTATGAAGTATCTCATTAAACTGCTTCAGTAAAGTGGGAGAGAGTGGACTCGAACCACTGGTGTTTCTACGTCACGATTTTACAGACCGCTACCCTCGCCGCTAGGTTACTCTCCCATATAATGGATGGAATTCTTGTTCTCGATGACTCCATCCCGCCAACGACCACACACTAAGCAGTGCTCTCAGCTCCCTCCTAAGCGTCACGGGGCTAGGGGGAAACCCGGAATGTCCTTCTCCTCATTCAGCAGTAGACTCTCTTTGGTCTACCTGTCAACCATGTATTTTTGGTAAGAAACATGATAAACAACTTCCAATCCACTCTTCTACTGTGTTTGGTAGGATATAATGGACTATGTAGAAGACCATTCACCATTCATATCCTAATTGGTTAATAGCAACCAATACTTGGTCAGCGACGACCAATTGCGGCAATGGGAGTCGAACCCATTATCTCTTGGTTATGAGCCAAGCAACTTACCGTTTGTCCTTGCCGCGAATCGGGATGGCGAGATTCGAACTCACGTCTACAAAGTCCCAAACTTTGCCGTCTACCACTGGCTTACATCCCGTTATTCGGGGTTAACGTTTCAACCATAAGGTACGTTAACCCATATTGGTTATTTTCTGTTAGCCAACCTAACAATGGAGCTTATAGGGTTCCATGCACCTCGAAGCGGGCGATAAGGGAGTCGAACCCTTGGCCTTTTGATTAACAGTCAAACGCTCTAACCAGCTGAGCTAATCACCCGATATAGCGAGCAATCTGAGAATATTTATCGCGAAATCATACCTCTTTGCTCTGTCTTGTCTTCTTCCAAGATGCCAAGTCGCTGTCCTTTTTACGAGTGATACGCTGCAGTCACTTCAACTCTTTGTTGCTTAAAGTAGAAAGAGAACCTACTGAGCGGTCCATAGGGGAATCGAACCCCTATCTGCCGATAGACAGTCGGCCGTCCTAACCGTTGAACGAATAGACCATAGAAGATTGAGAATATGAATGACGCTGATTTTTCTGAAATAAGTACCCAAAACTTACGAAGTAAGCGTCAAGTCTGCTTCAATCTAATGACCCTACCCGGAATCGAACCGGGGTTTTCAGCGTGAAAAGCTGACGTCCTAACCGCTAGACGATAGGGCCAGAAAGGACGGTGATTTTCAAAGACCTCACCAAGTCTGATGATAAGTGGAGCACCTGGAAATCGAATCCAGCTGATTTTCTGTTTGCAAAACAGATGACCACTCCTTGCAGTCCCGTGCCCCATATGTTTTTTATTGGGAATAATTTATCCCCAACTCCATTTGTATCCATAAGCACTTTTCCTTTTACCTCTACAAACTGAAGAGATTTGAGAAGAAGCACCTTTAGATGTTGGAGTTATTTTTCCTAATGCTCTCGCAGCCGCTAAAGCCGACGGAAAAGATTGTATATATTCACCATCAAGAGAATATTGATTTACAACTTTACCACAAACTCTTTGACTAACTTGGGCAGAAGAAATTATATCTACATCTCTTTCTTTAAGAATTAAATGAACACTATCGGCAGAAATATTCATAATTCTCGCGACCTCATTACAATTTAATACTTCATTATAAGTAGCAACTACCAAATCCCTATCTATATAAGGTTTTCCGTCGCCGCCTATTGTAGCGTTGTAACCATTTTTGAAAGAACCATAATATTCAATCCAATATTTTTCTCTTTCCTCTGGAACAGAAGTTTCCTCAATTAATTCTATTGCGAAATTTTCAATTCCATATTTTCTCATGGCGTCATATAAAGGTCTTTTTTCACACCGTTCTTTTTGACTATCTCTACAATGTTCTTCAAACCTTTTCTAAATAGAATTATAAGTTTTACCTATATAAAGTTTGCCATTGATAAGATTTGTGATTTTATAAATGTATGCCAAAACTAATCAGCTCCTTTTTATTTATTGTTTTGTATTTGTTATGTATCTATTATAACATAACTTTCAAGAAAAGTCAATCTTTAAACTTTTTAAGTTTTTGGTTTGAACTTTCTTCGTATTTATTATGTATTTATTATAACATAACTTTCAAAGAAAGTCAAGCCTTTCACTTTTTAAGATTTTGAAAAGAATTTTTAATTTCTTTTCTCATTTTCTATATTTATTATAACATAGATTTTAGAATTTGTAAAGAATTTTACTTCTTTAATCTTCAAAATTAACTTCCTTAATAACTATAGAAATGTAATTTGAAACATAAAACTCAGCATAACCAAAATCTTCCGGAAGTTCTCTTGGAAGTTCCTTTAGTCTTTCGCCATCTTTGCCGAGAAGATAATATATATCACCTTCAAGATTTTCCTTTAGCTTAACGCCGCCGCAATCATTAGTAGTATCTCCATAGAGAATTTCTTCCACAAGCACATCAAGTACACTATCCTTAAAAAATCTCCATGCATTGCCGCGATTCCTAAAGAGATAAGTTTCTAATGGAGCGCCAATAGAGTCAATAAATTCAAGAGTTACTAAATACATATTATTTCTCCTTACTAATTGATGGTTCATCCATTGATGCTAAAATACATCTTACTTTGTCCTGAGAAGTTGAGGAAATTGCCTTAACACCAACTACCTTAACTCTTGTACCATTACATACCTTTTTAGTCATATCTTCTGAAACCATTCGGATAATTGCACCAGCTTTTGGAACACCACCGACAACTTCAAAATCATATGTCTTGCCGGAAAAATCATTAAACTTGTTTCTAAACTGTACTGAAATATACATTTAAATCTTCCTTTCTTGATTTTCTATATATATTATAACATAAGTTTATAGAAAAGTCAATATTTTATAAATTTTTCCAAATGCCCCCACCCAGAGTTGAACTGGGATAGACAGATTAGAGCAAAAAATGAGAATCGAACTCATATTTCAAACCATTCGGCTCAAAGTTTTACATTAAACTATTTTCACAAAGTCTGCTATTCTACCATTGAATTATGGGAGCGTCATCCGTGTGTGAGCCTGATGTTCCTCTAACGACAACACGGTGCCGGGGCTATCCCGCTATCATCAGCTATTGCATATCCTCGGTACTTATAGGCCGCGACCTATAAGACTTAATTGCTCTCCGCCATTCTCGGCTGTACTACTGGTATTGCTACTCAAAGGGATTTTCATCATATTTCTACGATTCAAACCATAATAACCTGAAGCATCATTATGGCGGCAATGCACTTGCCGGGCAATAATTTCATACATTGTACTTCTGTACTCCATTATTGCACTTATGTCCGGTCCACCCAAAGCGGATTTGAACCACTGTTTCCAAGTCTGTATCTCTTGGCGTGCTAACCACTACACTATTCGGCACCCGGCCCTAGTGCCCTCAGAAGGGATTGAACCTTCGACACCCGCCTTATCATGACGGTGCTCTGCCAACTGAGCTATGAGGGCATATGTGAGATAGGAGAGTTGAACTCCCGTTTTTGCATTGGCAATGCAATGTACTAACCACTATACGAATCCCACATTAATGTCAGTTTTACTTCGCTTCTTTTTGTTTAACGAGGTGTTTTCCGCAAGCCACATATCTTTCGCAAACTTTCGTTTCCTATTCGCCGGTGGTAGTTGAAACTGACAAAATCCGTGTTAACCCCTCGATTGGTTCTATCTTGAAAACCTAATAAAAAATACATTGTTGGTTTTTGTTCGCCATACTCCTACAACGCTACGCATTATTCAGCCACAGTGACAATAAGTCTGAGCCTTAAAGCCGTCGCTCTAAAGCTTCTTACCGCAGTTCCGAAGAACCCAAGCACTGAGAGGATTTGTTTACCTCCAACTTTCACCCATCATTCAGATTAATTTCCTTAAATTATTCTAGAATTAATCGAGCCTTGGGCTACTCGCACCACCATCGGGTTTATTCCAGCTTTTTCAAGCTGTTCTCGGCTCAACTCCATTATTTTGCGTTCCCAGCATTTACTCACATCTTGCGGATGTGGTCTACGGGGTTATTCTCTCACAGAGAGCGTCTATTGTTGGAGCAACCAGTTTAGGTGTGCCATTGCTCACGTTGTCCTTGTGCCGCGACTTCTCTCTTGATGGCTGGTATACCATCTTGTTCCTCAGCCTTCCGACATCAGAAAAGAAACCCTGTCAAGGTATCCCTTGACCCGACCTCTCAGCAGTTCCATCGCGCCCATGCAGAGATGATTAATCCCTCATTTTAACACATGGTTACAACATACTTTTTATTAAGTTTTCAAGATAAAGTCGGCAAGGTGGGATTCGAACCCACAAAATCTCGGTTCTTAGCCGAGCACGTATGCCAGTTCCATCACATGCCGATTTATAGGCAATGTAGCGCGCGCTACTACTATCTCGGTTGCCGCCAAGTCTTAACCTTTCACCTTAACACATAGGTTTGAATATGTTCGCGCCTGTTCTCGTTTACAGGGACGTTAATGCACTATGCCAAAAATCAACGAACCTCATGTCGCAGCTTTGAAACATAAATACATTAAGTGCGCCATCTGGGACTTGAACCCAGAGTCTTCTGATTAAGAGTCAGTTGCTTTAGCCAATTAAGCTAATGGCACATAAGGCGGTAGTAGGATTCGAACCTACGAAAATAACTGGGTTGCGGCCAGCCACGTTAAACCACTTCGCCATACCGTCATTATTAAGCGGTCACATTAGGACTTGAACCTAAACACCGGCATAGCCGATTACTCATTGTTTAGCAAACAACTGCCTTACCATTAGGCTTATGTGACCAGGTGCCCCGCCATTTTACTTCTAACGGGCTGAAGATTATAAATTAAGTACCCTTGCTCAGGCTTGAACTGAGAAAAAAGGTGTAGAAGACCCTTAGTTTATCCAATTAGCTTACAAGGGTATTAAGTGCCGCCGGAAGGATTCGCACCTTCGACCTCATGCTCTTCAGGCACGCGCTCTACTAACTGGGCTACAACGGCATTTTGGTTTCCGCTGAGAGAGTTGAACTCCCATTCACGCCTTCAGAGGGCGGCGTCCTACCAATTAGACGAAGCGGAATTATTTGGCGCACAGGGTGGGATTCGAACCCACGGGGCTTCCGCCACAGAAGATTTCAAGTCTACGCCGTTATGACCACTTCGGCACCTGTGCATTATCCGGGCAACCTCCCGGTAGGGGTGTGGTTTCGCTCTCCCGTGCGTCCGATTGTCGGAGAAGAACTTGTCTTCATGCTCTCGGCTACCTGACACATGATATTACTATCATTTGGGTGCCAGGGTGGACCATTACTTCCACGTCCATCCACATTGGGTGGTGCTGATGGCGCAATTTTCAACTTATATTAACGTGTAGTTGACAAACACGGTTCTTTTATAGAGGTTATCTCCTCTATGGACAGGCCCCGTAGGATTCGAACCCACATCTTTCTGCTTTGGAGGCAGCCATTCTACCGTTAAACTAGAAGCCTATATTTTTAAGAAATTGACTTTGATATTGCAACCAGCAGTTCGCTCCTTAGAGCACCTACCCCGGAATCGAACCGAAGTTTCACAAATGTTTTGAAATACTCTTTTCTCAATTTCTATATTTATTATAACATAAATTTCAGATTTTGTAAAGTGTTTCACTTTTTAAAAATCCGGATTTGCAAAATACATTTTTGGACACTTTGGAGCGATAATTTCAGCATAATGCTCACTAACAAGTTCGCCATCCCTAAAAACCTTTATCCACCAATCATCACGTCTTTCACCAAGACCTTCAAGAACGAAGTCAATGCCGGGAAAATCTGCGGAAATCTTTTTCATATCTTCCTCATGCTCATACCACTTGCCTTCTTTTTCACCCTCGAAAAACTCTTCAAGGGTTTCTCTTGCGGTTTCAAGTTGACCATCTGAAAAGTCAGTTATATCTGTGCCTGCCCAAACATTATAAACCTTACAAGCAATTTTATCATAAAGTTTATGTTCATCATTAACATAACCCTCTTTATCTCTAATTCCCATATAAAATCTTGTGTAATAACCCATAATTAAAAATCCTTTCTAAATTAAAAATTTGATTGGCCCGCTGGGATTCGAACCCAGGAAAAATGGTAGTGTCAAAGGCTACTATGTTAGACCGCTTCATCACAGGCCAGTATTTGTGAGAGATTTCTCTCTCTCACTTTCTATATCTATTATACCATAGATTTCGGTTTTTGTAAAGAGATTAATAAGAGTTAAGAACTTCAATTGTTATATCATAATCACCAAGGTGATGTAAAATATAAACAAATTCTTTTTCCTTATCTTTTGCTTCACTTTCTGAATACTCTACAAACATATCTCCAAGAGCGTCTGGGTCAAAACAACCATCAAAACATGGCTGTTCATCACTTGCTGTTGCATTTTCAATTTCATCAAGCACATTAAAACGATTTGCATAAAACTGAATCCATGCTGTTATATTTCTAAACTGACGAATTGTCTGCTGATAACAAGTGTACGAACCCCAAAATGAATTACTAAAGGAGTAAGACTCTGTATCACCTAACTGCTCGTAAAGAAAATCCTTTAAACTGTAAATAAAATTAGATTCAAGTATATACGACTGCTCGTCTTCACTAATAATTTCTGAACTAGCGGTATCATTGATGAACCTTATAATTTCATCGGTCATTGACCAACCTTTGCGCCAATAAGCCATAAGAAATTCTGACTTTACACCGGTTTTTCTATTTTTAAACTGCATTGTAACTGTTAATTCCTGTCCCATAAACAACATCCTTTCTTTATTTTCTATATATATTATAACATAGATTTCTGTTTTTGTAAAGAGTTAAGAAACTTAATCCTTACAATTTTTGGTAATTTTATAGCCTTCAAGAGGTATTGGGTCAGCCAGTTTATCTCTCTTCTTAACAATCGCGCCGAACCATATAGAATCACCAAGCTCACGTGTACACTCAACTCGTTCATTATACTTAACAGCATCCATATATGCCTGAACATTAAGATATTCTGAATCACATTCAAGTCTGGCAGTTATATCTTCTATATCCATATCAGAAGGTGTTTCAACGTATCTAACACACGCCCCTACTATAATTTCAAGAGATAACAGAACTGCAAAAACAGCAGCCACTTCAAGCTCATCCCTTAAAAAACTAACAATTAACACCACAAGCGAAATAACCGTTACAATCAACCAAATCATGCCTTTACTCCTTTCACCAGCTCTCTTGTAGAAGAGCAGAAACCACTAAAATCAAAAATTCTAAGTTTACCAACCTTGTCGAAACCAACGTTTGCATCGTGAATATCTGTGATGTCATAGTTAAAGAGGAATCTTGCAAGTCTAACCATTCTATCACTATCATAAGTCTGAAGAAAGTTTGTTACACAGTCTTCCTTAAGATAAGAGTCGATGTATCTTACAGAATCACCAACTGTTGTATACTCGTCGATGTCAACCTCAGCTTCTTCTTTTGAGATAGAACCCACGAGAGCATCAATTGCACACTCCATTTCATACTCGTTATACTCTTTTGTAATAGAATCAAATTCATCTCTAGAAACTCTAGCATCCTGAAGTGATTCTTCGCACTTTTCCTGAACATAGATACCATAACCAAGAGAATCTGTTTCAAAGAAGAACTCATCAAGACCTTCTTCAACAGCCTTTCTGTATGCAAGATATTCAGTTTCGCAAGCATCTTCGAGGTCTACAACCTTCTTTGTAACACCACCACCGATTGATGGATATGTAACCTTGTAGTCAAAGCCTGTCTTGATTACAAATTCATCAAAAACAAAGCAAACCTTTGTCATACCATAAACTGGGTGATAACCAGCTTCTTCAAACTGTAACTTTTCAACAAAACCAAGTTCTGCATCATAAGTAAGCTCTGTTGTTCTGAGCATCTCAAAGAGGTCAGATGCCTTATCGTTGAGGAATCTTGTTGCTTTTTCTTTAAGTGTCATATCTTCAAGTCCTTTCTCTTAACTTTCTATATATATTATAACACAATTTTTTGAAAAAGTCAATATTTTATAAATTTTTCCAATTAGACTTCTCCTTCCGCATAGAAAATACAGGTAAAGTGTTCCATCCAATCCTTTGCGTGCATAAAGCCATACATGAGATATTGGTCAAAACATTCGTCTTCATATGGGCAACCAAAACAGCAGCCCTCTACTTGACAAAATGCTTCAATTTCAATAAGGTCTTGTTTCATATAATACACCTCGAATCGCGGCTCGGGGACTTGCACCCCGAACTTATCCTTATGAGGGACACGTGATAACTATTTTCACCAAGCCGCAAAATATGTATGGTGGAGCCAACACTCCTAGGATGCCATACCATCCCAATCGGGGAGTTTCACCACTTCCACGTGGGGTTTAGTTGAGTAAAGTTGTCCTTCTTAGGCTATTATTCTGTTTCGAGAACAGTTTCAGATACTTCTGCTTCTGTTTCGAGAACTGTTTCAGCTTCTGTTGTAACTGCTTCTGTTTCAGCTTCAGTAGATTCAACAGTTGTTTCTGCTTCTGTTTCAAGAACAGTTTCAGATACTACAGTTGTTTCTTCTACCTTATCGCTTGATTCAGAACCAGGAGCGGTGCAAGCGAAGCAAGCAACTGCCATTACAGCAACAAGTGCAGCAAGTGCAATCTTCTTCATTTAAATTCACCTCGATTTTTATTTCACGGTTTTCGCCGCGATACTAATATGTAATTTATTTTTAAAAGCCCTCAAATAAATTCAGGCTTTACACCAAAGATAATAGAATTGTCAGATAAACCTATATAATCCATTACATCACCAAGCCAGTATTCAGCAAAGTCTAAAATGGAGTCAACAACTGCGTCGCTAAAATCACCATCAATGTGTATTTCCATTACGCCAAGGTTATCATTAAGTAATCCGCCGCACATTTCAACAAAGTTATTTACAAGTTCCATGTCATCTGTAGCAGTTGAAACGCTTAAAAAAGCAAGCATCCTACCAACTTTATACATAGGAAAGTTACCTTTTACCTTAAGATATTCTTTGTATAACTGAACACTACGTCTGCCCTCCATAGAGCCTAAAGGTTTATATAACAATTTAGCCATAATCATTCTCCTATTGAATCAACTATATCTTCTAAGTTATTAACTATCGCGGCAAGAAACTCTGCCTTAGTTATTTCAACATACTCTTTAAGAAACTTTTCTTCGGGGTCATCTGCATCAACCGCCCTACTAAACACAGTTTCTCTTTCAATATATATTTCCTTACCGAGAATCTTCTCTTTTGGACCGGCAAAAGTCGCTATTAAAACAGGTATCTGATAAGGGTTGAAATGCTTATCAATCATAGTGTAAGTTGGCTTAGGAACTCCTGTAACCACAAACACATCATTATCCTTAGTTTTGAAGAATCTACCAACAAGAGATTGTAACTTCTCTTGCTGAAAACACTCTATTTCACCTTGAATTTCGTATGCTTCTGCCCTTGCCAAGTCTATCTTAGACTGTTGTTCCTTTAGCTTTTCTTTGAGGTGTTTGTAATAATCCACACTCTTTAGAGCCTTTGGAATACGAATTTCATCACTCATTTTCATCACTTCCATGACCTATTGGTCTATATTCATATTTTGTTACTGGCACCTTAACATATGCTGTTGGTTTTACATCGCCACCAAATTCAATGCCATTATATGGAGAGCGAGTAGCTTCAATACCAAAAACGAGATTGCTTGGTGCAAAGTCTTCAAAGTAATAAGTGCAGACTTCGTAGCCTTTTTCTATGTCACTGTATGTAACTTCATAATCAGTTGCACAATCTGACTCAAAAATAAATCTTACTAAAATGTTGATTTCATCAAGTAAGCCGTAATAAACTTCATCATAGTCATCTTCCGGAACATCTTTCATACCAATTGTAGCATCTCTAAGGAGTTTCATCCAATATGCGAATACAGCGTCCCAAGCTTCATCATGCTTTTCTCTGAATTCCTTGTCAACGCAAAAATCATAATATTTCTTATCAAGCTCGGTATAATTATCAAGTAATGCCTGTGCGCCTTCATAAGTCTTACCCTTATATTCAAACATAATTAATACTCCTTGTCCAATAAAAATCTTATATATACGTAAACTTCGTGCCAGTTATATACTCTATGAAAATGCTTATCATTTACAGTTTCATCCGTAGGCTGATTCCACGGATAATCTAGGCAAATAGATTCATATGTTCTTTCGCCGCAAAGATTACCAAGATAATCGTCTATCATTACATCAAACCTAAGCAACTGTTTGTTGGTGATACATATTGTGTGGCTTTTGATGTAATCGAGTCCAAGAAATTCGAGATTCCTTGAAAGATGATTCATTTTCTTTTTAAGATTTTCCGGCAAAGTAGCCGTAGCAAAGTAAATCTCATGACCATCATTAACCAAATTTCTTATTACTGCCGTTGCGCCCTCAATAAAATCAACCTTTTTCCACATATGCTTTGATTCAAAGGCTTCGGGAACAAGCAATCTATTTTCCTTTGGAACATAATCCTCAATGCTATAGGTCTTAATGTCCTCTAGTTTAAGATTAAGCCCTGTTCGTTCATTCAAATATTCCAGCACACTTTCTGTAGTGTTTACCAAAACATTATCAATGTCAATTCCTATAGTCACAATCTCACTCCTTAACTTTCCACATCTGTGCAAAACAGTCGTGATAGTCGTACTTATATTCTGATATAAGTCGGTCTGCCACTTCTTCTGAAGCCGCGATAGATAACAGAACTCTGTATCCTTCGTTATCATAGCCGTAAACTAAATAAACTTCCATCAAATCACTCCCGTAATTAACTGATAAAGGTCTTTGTTGTTTGCGATTATAATTTCTCTTTCATCAACTGTGGCGGTGAACGGCTTTCGGTCTGCTTCATAGAAGAAGTATTCAATCCAATCGTCCGCATCATTAACTGCTGTAGCAAGAATCTGAACTGCGAGATAAATACCGCTATTCTCAATAATTAATTCACAAGTACCATTGCCAAGAGCATTGTCAACCTTATCATAAAATTCCTCAGCACATTCCATCTTGTCGATAAGTTTATTCATAAAAATATTAAAGTTTTCATATGACATCATATTATTAACTCCTTTCTGATTTTCTATATATATTATAACATAGATTAAGGTTTTTGTAAAGTGTTGTTAGATTTTTCCAAGTGGTCTAACATATTAATTATCATGCCGCGAATACTATCCTCAGTCTCGCTTGGTGTATATCGTGGCTCTTGGGAAAACATTTTTCCTAAGCGAGCCATCATCTTCTCTTCTTCCGTCATAAATACAACCTCCACACGAATCAAAAACTATTGTATTGTTGTTAAGATTTCTTTTGTTAAATTCTTCAATTAACATTCTTATATCTGCGTTTGTTTTAGCTTTAGTTGCTATTTCTCCACCGCCCTTGCCGGCAAGTTCTTTGAGTTCTTCACAAATATAGGCTAACATCACTTGTTCTTCCATATTCCAGCGGCAATAATCAGCAATCATTCTGGGGTCTTCTACATATATGATTTCATTCTCCATCTTTATCTTCCATCCTAATCATTCCAGCCAACATCAAATTCAATGCTGACCTACAGCTTTTCCAGTTCTCAAAGATTCCATAACTTAAAAACCAAATCCACATTGGAAATTCCTTAAAGCCGAAGATAAAGAAGCATATCCCGGCTATAATAAAAGGAATACCAAGGGTTTTAAGAGATAAAAGAAATGTTGAACAAATAAGCGAAATGTAATAATCTGTCTTTCTCATGCGTCTACTCCTATATTAAACATCTTAATGAACTTTTCTGTGCTTAACTTTTCCACAAAGGAATCAATCTTATTGTCCCAAGCCGCAAAGAATAAAGCAGGTGGTACGTTATCCTTTGTCAGTTCTATTATCTTAGTAGCAAATTCCTTACGGTCTTCGCCGCGAATTTCCTTCCAAGCAGTAACATAGTTTTCAACACTTTCAACAAGAGTTTCAACATCCTTTAACTGCTTTGCCACCTTATCGAACATTGGCTTGTACTCTGGGAAGTAAGCGAGAAATTCCTCATGGTCATTTACACGAATTAACTCAACCATTCTTGCCACAGTTACAACACCATTGTTAACCATACGGTGAAGTTCAAAGTAGCTCTTTGTCTTTATCTTTACACGTTCATTATACATATCACGTACTACGATACCTTCGTGACCGTCCGGCATAGACTCTACAAGTTCACAGAATTCCTTTTCGTTTCTGAACTTGTATTCCTGTGGGAGGTTGAAGCCATTAATTTTACCAAAAGCTCTAACTACATCGCCACTAATTTCGTGAAGTGTGTCCATCTCACGTATAGAAAGTAAGTATACCTTTGTTTCAGGATAGTCTATAACAATCTTATTGTAAGGAGAAACCAACTCGAAAGTAAAGCAGAGGTTTAAGTCCGCCCAATTCTTACCGAAGTGTTCTTCATCGAAGATTTCTAATGGCATTACAGAAGTGAATAACTCACCAAAGTTCTTGTATGGGCCGACACCGTTAAGTGGAGCCTTAAAAGCGTCTATAGTGCCGTTAGTGCTTAAATGCCACTTGCCGCGAGCATGCCATACAGACATAATAGAACCATCTATCTTCTCTGTTGCTACAGCAGAATCCCAATTGATTTTTGCGGCATGAGATTCACCAAGGTTGAAGAACTTCTTAAAAGCCATTCTAACTACCTTGAAGTTATCTCTAGAGTCAAGAATAAGGCCACGAGCCTCCTGACAGATTTCTTCGTTAAAGTCAGAAGCAATCTGATTATACTTAAAGATAACGAAGCCATCATCTTCAGCAATTTTTAAGTTATATGGCGCTGCTGTTAAGAGTTCGCGCCAATTTTCATGTTCATTTATAAAGTTCTGAATCTTTAACATAATATGTTTCCTTTCTTATTAGCCTTTTATATTCTCCTTTAATCTTTATGTGACATATACCACCCTATATTTTCCATTACCCTATCAACTAAATCAATAGCAGAGTTTTCTTCAGCAAAACCAAACTTTTTAAGAACACTATATTCCACCCTAGAAATTATCTGAATATCAAGAGCACTAACAAAGTCCTCTCCACAATCGTATTCCATGCTTTCATTAGTGCCAATACCAAAACTTACTTTTCCTGTGTAATTTTTAATAGTTTCAATATCTTTAAGGAATTCTTCGTATTCTTCTTTGGTAAAAGCTGTTGCTCCACACTTATCAATATCCATTTCGTCTGCCCAGTTGTCTTCATATCTTGCGAATATATAAATTTTATCTTCCATTTTTATTTCTTCCTTTCTTGATTTTCTATATATATTATAACACAGTTTTAAGGAAAAGTAAAGAATTTTAAGAATTTTATTTTGCCAAAAAATGGTATGGCTCCGTTCCCGGCTCTAAATGTCTAATATCACAATTTAAACAAGTCTTCTTATTACATTCGCCGCAATAATAGCCTTTTGGATTGTAGCAATCACAAGGACAGTGATAACCTCCTACATTATCAATATACTCGCCCTCTTCTTTATTAATCCACTCTTTTACATACCAATACTTGCTGCCATAGCGTTCTCCAAAATATTCATAGAACGCTGGCGGTAATAAAAGTTTCATAATTATTCATCCTCTCCATTAAGTACAAAATCTACAACTTTATCAACATCTTCCTTATAGAGATTATACTGACTTTCCTTTTCCTTTTCCTCACACAAATTTCTTAAATCGTTAATAATTTTAAAAGCTCTTGTTATTACAGTTCTGTAATATTTTAAATCTTTCACCATGGAAATATTTAAAGAAATTGAAGCCGCGAGTACCAATGCTAAAATTAAAATTACCATTGTTATTCCTCCTTACCACTTAACAAACTTTGCATTATCCTTTATATGAAACTTTCTTGGAATCTTGCCGCCATCGAACAGTTCATATGTTTCAATCAGTGTACCGTCATTCATTCTAATCTTAATCTTCTTAGATTTATCAAACTTGCCGCCATAAGCATGATAACAATGACCACCAATTATAATAGCCTTGCTGTCAAGAGCCTTTTCCCAATAATTAGCTTCCCAGCACTCCTTACAGCAATATTCATCATATCTGCTCCAGCCATATTCTTTTCTACAGTTCTTACACATTTTCATAGTTTCATATTCCTTTCTATTAATAAAATTTTATTACCAGTAACCCTTAGATGTTCTACCAATAGTAGAATCTACGACTTCTATCCAATCTTCAAAGAAATCCGGAATAAAGTCAACCTTATAGAATGAACAAAAGTCCTTAGTAATTCTAACAATTTCCTCGAACACACGCTTCTGTTCTTCAGGATTATCAAACCTAAAGATACGAAACTGCTCATAGTCATCATCATCACTAAAACCGTATTCGATTGATAAGCCTTCCTGGGCGTTGAACGCTTTAACATACGCAGTAAGTCTGCCGCAACAAATAGATTCATCTTCACCAACTGCGGCTAAAGGAACGTTCTGTTCATAAATTAAACCCTTGAATTTTAAGTTTTCATAATTAAAGTAACTTAACATAAGCGATACGTCCTTTCTGTTTTTATCTCTCTCTTAACTTTCTATATATATTATAACACAATTTAATATAAAAGTCAATAGAAACTAAAATTTTCCAAAATAAAAAAGAGCCGGCAAGCCGACTCTCAAATATCTTTTGTAGGCCAGAAAACCAATAGCTTGCATCATGACTTACTGAACGCCTAGACACTCGTGAGTTGGTCTGCGTTGCCAACCGGGTTAAACCCTTCCTCATCCTCGCCTCAGTCTTATGCT